>OHHL01000079.1_pt1 | contig 44464 bp, 38 predicted proteins | sample 1568031 | NCBI WGS metagenome assembly OHHL01 (sample SAMEA3879513, study PRJEB24766) | human gut metagenome | biome: human-associated habitat; feature: feces | place: USA | collected 1985/1987 | reverse complement strand
GGCATGGGACTGACCTTTGCCCCGCTGAACGATTTCTCGCTCATGAATTTGAGCCAGTGCGATATGGCTTCGGCAGCCGGTATCTCCAACAGCATCAAGCAACTCTCGGGCAGCGTCAGCATCGCCCTGCTTACCGTTATTCTGACCGGCCGTACGGCGTTCCATTCGGCGCAGGGCGGGCTCTCTTCGGCGGAAAGCTACGTGGCCGGTATCTCCGACGATTTCCTTTTCGTCACATTCGTTTCGTTGGCCTCGGCACTGCCCTTCCTGTGGCTGCTGCGCCCGCGCCGCAAGGCGGCTTCGTTTAAGAGCGAAGGAACGGGCACCTGACGGGTTTGCTTTTATCGCCTTGAATCCCTATTTTTGTCCCGGGGAATCGTCTTTTCCCGGAGGATTTTGAAAAACGATCAGCAGACATACGTTCCCGATCCCGAGGTCGCTTCGCGGCTCCTGGAGTGGTACGGACGCGAGGGGCGCGACCTCCCCTGGCGTCGCACACGGGACCCTTACCGGATCTGGATTTCGGAAGTGATCCTGCAACAGACCCGCGTGGCGCAGGGTATGTCCTATTATCATCGTTTTCTCGAACTGTTCCCCGACGTCGCGGCCCTCGCTTCGGCTCCCGAAGATCTGGTTCTCAAGTGCTGGCAGGGGCTCGGCTACTACTCCCGGGCCCGGAACCTGCTGGCCGCAGCCCGGCGGATCGTGGAGACGCACGGCGGCGTTTTCCCGACGGCCTATGCCGACGTGCGGGCATTGCCCGGCGTGGGCGACTATACGGCTGCGGCGATCTGTTCGATCGCATACGAGGAACCCTGTGCCGCACTCGACGGCAATGTCTTTCGGGTGCTTTCCCGCCTTTACGATCTCGATACGCCCATCGATACGACTTCCGGAAGGAGGACGTTCGCTGCGCTGGCCGATTCGCTGATCGACCGGCAGCGGCCGGGACTTTACAACCAGGCCATTATGGATTTCGGGGCTCTTTGCTGTCTTCCGGCACAGCCCCGCTGTACGGAGTGCCCTTTGCGTGACCGCTGTCTGGCTTTTGCCGCCCGTACGGTCGATGTCCGTCCCGTCAAACAGGGGCGTACGGCTGTCGAACCCCGCTATTTCAACTACCTGCACGTCGAATGCGGCGATGAATTGGTGTTGCGCCGACGGGGTGCCGGCGACATTTGGCAGGGGTTGTACGAATTTCCGCTCATCGAAACTCCCGAACCGGTGGAATATACGGTGCTGGCCGCGATGCCGGAGTTTTGCGCTCTCTTCAAAGATGCCGGGACGGTATGCCTTGCCGGGACCGTCAAGATGCCCGTGCATCAGCTTTCGCACCGGGCGATCCACGCTGTTTTCTACCGGATCGTCGTGGAGCGCTGGACGCCCTCCTTGCGCGAAATGCTCGTCATTTCGCGCGAAACCCTCGGCGATTACGCCGTTTCCCGTCTTACGGAGCGTTATTTATCCCGCTGATTCTTCGTCTGTGCGTTTGCGGCACACGGTTTGCCGTTTGATTGACGTGAAACCTAACGAAGAAAACGAGATAAATTATGTTTACAGGTGTACAATTCACGCATTTCATCCAAGCAAATCCCGCGCTGGCCGTTTTTTTGACCATTGCGCTGGGATTTTTGTTGGGTAAGCTGCGCATCCGCAGCTTTTCGCTCGGAACGGTGACCAGCGTGCTGCTGGTGGGCGTGATCGTCGGGCAGCTTCGTATCGAGATTCCCGAACCGGCCAAAACCCTTTTCTTCCTGATGTTCCTCTTCGCCGTGGGATATGCGGTCGGCCCGCAGTTCTTCCGGGGGTTGAAGAAGGACGGATTGCCGCAGGTGGCCTTCGCCGTGGTGGTCTGTTTGCTGTGTTTGGGGTCGGTATGGCTCTTCTCCTGGCTGATGGGCTATACGCTTTCGCAGGCTGCGGGGCTGCTGGCCGGGTCGCAGACGATGTCGGCCGTGCTGGGCGTGGCGACCGATACGATCCGCGTCACCCGCCTGCTCCACCTGGGACAAGTAGCCTCGACACTCGACATTCCCATCGAAACTTTGCGGACACTCAATCCGCAATACAAAATGGACATCATCCCGGCTACGATCAAAAGCTACACGCTGGTACTCCCCCAGCACTACCTCTGCCAGTACATCGCCAGCGAAGAGGAGATTCACCGGAAGGACTCCACCTATCTGAAAGAGTACATCAATCCGGCCAACATCGAAAAGAAGAAACTCGCGGACGCCACCCCCGCATACACCACCTACACGGTCAAGCGAGGCGATACGCTGGGTGCGATCGCCCGCCGTTACAGAACCACTACGGCACAAATCATGAAGCTGAACAAGCTGAAAAACGCCAACAAGCTGCGGGAAGGCCAACGGCTCAGGATCCCGATCCGCCGATAATCTTCGTCCGATGAACACATCGACCGATACCATCGTCGCTCCCGCCACCGCTTCGGGCGGAGCCATCGCCGTCATCCGATTGAGCGGTCCCGAAGCCATCGCCTGCTGCGACCGCATCTTTCGGGGGCGCAAACCGCTGGCCGAAGCCGCCGGGCACACCCTGCACTACGGCGAAGTCATAGACGGGGACAGAACGATCGACGACGTAGTCGCGGCCATCTATCGTGCACCGCACTCCTACACGGGCGAAGATGCCGTCGAGCTATCGTGTCACGGATCGCCCTACATCGTCTCCGAAATCATCGCACTCCTGCTTCGCTCCGGCGCTCGTATGGCGCAACCGGGCGAATTTACCATTCGGGCCTTCCTCGCAGGCCGGATGGACCTCGCGCAGGCCGAAGCCGTCGCCGATCTGATCGCCTCCGATTCCCGGGCTTCGCACGCCATGGCCTCGACCCAGATGCGGGGCGGATATTCGGCGGCACTGGGTGCGTTGCGCGACGAACTGCTGCAACTGGCCTCGCTCCTCGAACTCGAACTCGACTTTTCGGAAGAAGACGTTCAATTCGCCGACCGTGCACGCCTGCGGGAGATGATGCACCGCATCGAAAGCGAAATCACCCGCCTGACGGACTCGTTCAGACTCGGCAACACCATCAAAAAAGGGGTGGCTGTCGCTATTGTCGGAGAACCCAACGTCGGCAAAAGCACCCTTCTGAACCGTCTGCTGGGCGAAGAGCGGGCCCTGGTATCCGACATCGCAGGCACCACACGCGACACGATCGAAGAGACGCTCAATATTGACGGCGTTCTGTTCCGCTTCATCGACACCGCCGGGCTGCACGATACCGCCGACCGCCTGGAACAGATGGGCATCGACCGCACGCAGGAGATGATCCGCCGCGCACAAATCGTACTTCAGGTCGTCGATGCGACCTGCCCGATACCTCCCGCCATACAGATTACGTCCGAACAGACTCGCTTGCTCATCGTCAATAAATGCGACAGCCCGGATGCACGTATCACCGAATCGAAGGTATCCTCCGGCTGCGGGATCGAATATAGAGTATCGTCGGCAAACCCCGACACTCTTTTCATCTCGGCAAAAACCGGCGAAGGAATCGAACGGCTCCTTGCCAGACTCCGCGCGACTTTCGACACCGGAAGCATCTACGACGGCGATCCCGTCATCTCGAACAGCCGCCATCTGGAGGCCCTGCGCCAAGCCCTCGACGCCCTGCACCGAGCCCTCACGGCCCTCGATGACGATCGTTCGGCCGACCTCTTAAGCGAAGACATCCGCCAGGTCATCCACCACCTGGGCACCATCACAGGCGAAATCACCAACGACGATATTCTCAGCCAAATATTCTCGAAATTCTGCATCGGCAAATGACGGCTTGGAAACTGCCGTAACCAACTATAATCATTTAGAATGAAGTCGCTGTATATCAGCGACTTTTGTTTTTGTGTGCTTTCCAGACACCATTTGGAGATCATGGATTTTCTCCATATTTTCCTACCGTATTTCTACCGCGGAGCAAATTCCACGCAAGCCGAAATATCACACTGACGCAGTAGTTGACGTGTGTTGACAGTGGTTTACATGTGTTGACAAAATCCGGGAGAAATTAGGCGAAATTACCGCCAATGTAAAGGAGGAAAAGATGCTAGTTAGAAAGATTTGTCAGTGGTGCGGAAAACCCTTCATCGCACAGAAAACAACAACCTGCTATTGCAGCCACCAGTGTTCCAACCTGGGCTACAAGGAGCGGATTCGGGAACGCCGACGTCAGCTGAAGCGGGCGCAGGAATTACTTCAACCGCGACAAGCTGCCGAAGGGCAGGACTTCTTCTCGTTCGCCCAGGCCGCAAAGCTGATGGGCGTCACCCGGCAATACATTTATAAGTTGGTCAAGGAGTCCAAACTGCGGGCCTCCCGCCTGAGCGGGAAGAAGTCGCTCATCCGCCGGGCGGACATCGAGCTGATGATGAAGACCAAGCCATACGAGCGCATTATGCCCAAGGATGACTTCGACATCACGGAATACTATACCGCCGAGGAGATTGCACAGAAATATAAGGTCAATGCCAAATGGGTATGGACTTATACACGACAGCACAAGGTCCCGAAGGTGCGCATCCGCCAATTCAACTATTACAGCAAGAAACATATTGATGCCGCCTTTGCCAAATATGAGGTGGACTCCGACCTGACGGAATGGTACACGCCCGAAGATATTCAGGAGAAATACGGCATGACACGTGTCGCCATCCGTTCGCATGTCTACCGTAACAACATTCCCTCCAAGAAGGAGCACGGGCAGATCTACTACTCGAAGCTGCACTTCGACCTCTCGAAGAGCAGCGCGGAGGAGAGCAAGGCCGAATACTACACCGTCAAGGAAGCGATGGAGCGGTTCAACCTCTCGCGCGACGCGGTGTACGGCGTGCTGCAGTTCCACCAGATCCCCCGCGAGAAGAACGGGCGTTTCGTCCGCTTCCTGAAAGTGGAGTTCGACCGCGTGATGGGAGTCAAAAAGTAGCCCCGATTCCAGTCCGCGGGAAATGATGCAAAATGATTTGCCGCTGACGCTGGTCTGCATGTTCTCATTCCCAACATTTGCCGTAAAATCAGTATTAACCATAAAATTTTCATGTTATGCACGAATGTAAAACCGTAACACTGAGAACCCGCCCGCTCAAGGGACGGATGTTGTCTTTCTACCTGGATTATTATCCCGGCTACCGAGACAAGGAGACCATGAAGGTGATCCGCCACGAAACGCTGGGGATCTACCTCTATGCCGACCCGAAGAACAAACGGGAGCAGAACTTCAACGAGGTGATGACCGAAAAGGCCGAGGCAATCCGCTGTCGCCGCTTCGAGTCGGTGGTCAACGAGCGCTACGACTTCTTCGACAAGTTCAAGCTCAAGGCCGACTTCCTGGAGTATTTCCGCAGTCAGCTCCGTAAACATGACCCCAAATGGGAGTTCGTCTACCTCCACTTCCGCAACTTCGTACACGGCAAGTGCACCTTCGAGGAGATAGACATCGACCTCTGCAACAAGTTCCGCGAATACCTGCTGACGGCCAACAAGCTCAAGCGCAAGGGACGTATCACACGAAACTCCGCATCGGGATATTGGTCTACATTCAGAGGGCTCCTAAAAATCCTCTACCGTAACGGGCTGATAAAGACCAATGTCAATGATTTCCTGGACAAGATTGAAACGGAGGATGTGGTCAAGGATTATCTTTCTGTAGACGAACTCTATAAACTGGCCGAAACGCCTTGCAAGAAGCCCGTGCTGAAGACGGCATCGCTCTTCTCCTGCATGACCAGCCTGCGCATCAGCGACATCCTCGCCCTCTGTTGGGAGGACATCGTGGACTACTCGGCCGGTGGCAAGTGCGTACACATCGTCACCCAGAAGAACCGCGCCGAGGACATCATCCCCATCAGCGAGGAGGCGTTGGATCTGATCGGCTACAGCCCCGACAAGCGGGGAATGGTCTTCAAGGGATTGCAGCGCTGCTGGACCCAGACCTACATGAAGGAGTGGATCCGCTCGGCGGGTATCACCAAGAACATCTCCTTCCACTCCTATCGCAGAACATTTGCGACGCTGCAGGCGGCGGCCGGGACAGACATCCGCACCATCCAGAGCATCATGGCGCACAAAAGTATTACGACCACCCAGCGGTATATCAAGGTAGTGGATGCCAACAAACGGGAAGCCAGCAAAAAAATCACCTTGATGCGGAAGAAGTGACGGGCGGTTCTCGGCCGGGTTTGACGGATAAAGTACGATTTTTGTTTGAAAATCGCACAAAAAGAGTGATAGTTAGCGTGACAGCTGTAACTATCACTCTTTTTTTTGTGACTATTCGGAATTACGATTATAACTTCACCTCCGTAACGATTACAAACAGTTGCGGATATGGATAACACACTCCAAAAACGACCCAAAAGAATAAGTCTGGTTCTGACCCTCGCGGCGGTCCTCTTTACCGCTGTCGACAACTATCTTTACCTATGCCACGGCATCAACATCACGCCCGTGGCAACGCCCGTCATCATTATACTTGTGGTATCAATCGTCTTGTGCGGTGTGTTGCAACGGTACATCTACCGTTGGCTTATAAAATACTCGCTCTCCCCTTCCGCCAATCGGCAAAAATTGGAGGCTGACAAAACAGAACGCACCCGAGCTGTTGTCACCGAGCAGGCCGAGAACCGCGCTGAGACAATAGGAATCGAGCCCGTCAAGGAAGCTACCGATGTAGAAGCGAGAATCACCGCCGGACCGCACCGCGATCCCTACATGGAAAGATACAACCAGATGCTGGAGGAGATGAAACAGCAGGAGGCCCGACGCCACGCCGAACTCATGGAGGCCATCCGCGAATATGTGACCGTCGCAACCGCGCCCTTCCTGTCGCAGAAGGCCCTCGACACGCTCCTCACCAACATCGAGCAGATAGCCTGCGGCCGGACGGACTCCTGCCTGCCGCTGCGCTCCAACCCGGACCGCCCATTGCGGTCGCCGGAGTTGCGCCACCTGGCATGGAACATCGGCGAGCGGCTCCACCTCTCGCTCGAAGAGCGGGCCCGGTTCATCAAGTTGTCGTTTCCCCACGAACTCAACAACGCCACCGTCGAATACCTGCAGCGCAACCTGCGTGTCGCAGTCCCGAGCCATATTCCAATCGACATCCCCGACGAGGGCGATTTCCGCTTCCATCTGGAACTAATCGGCGGCCATCGGAAAAAATGAACCCCTGCTGATGAAAAAATGATTCCCGTCAGCATTGGTCTGCGTGAATTCATTCCGTTGGTTTGCACCATGTTGAATCCCTTAAAAACAATAACGACATGGCAAAGGACCAACTTACATTCAACGACCTGCCGACGGTGGTCGGCGAACTGTGCGACCGGATCGCAAGCATGGAGAACCTGCTCTCGGAGAACATCTCGCGGCAGAGCGCACCCCAGGAGAACATGCACGTCCCGATGACGGTGCAGGAGGCGTGCGAATACCTCCGGATGCCCCTTTCGACCTTCTACTACAAAGTCAAGAAGGACAACATCCCCGTCATCAAACAGGGCAAGCACCTCTACATCTATCGGGACGAGCTGGACAAATGGCTGGAATCGTCCCGCAAAACCCCGCCCGCGCAAAGTTTCGAGGAGGAGAACGAGGCCTTAATCGCCTCGCACCGCCGCAAACCCAACCCTAAAAACTGGTAGGCGATGGAAACGACAGACAACCATACGCCAACTCCGGAGGAATTGACCCTCTGCATCAAGGAGTCGGCCGTGCGGGCAGCAGACGCCTGCGAGCAGTCGCCCGCCGTGCTGTGGGTGGACGGCTCCGTGATCGGGACACTGGGCAACTTCAGCGCCTCGATCGGGAAGGCCAAGAGCAAGAAGACCTTCAACGTCGCGGCCCTCACCGCGGCAGCCCTGACTAACGGCACGGTGCTGCACTACCGCGCCTCCTTTCCCGAGGGGAAGCGGGGCATCCTCTACATCGATACCGAACAGGGACGGCCCCACTGCCAGCAGGTACTGCGGCGCATCCTGCGGCTGGCGAGACTGCCCGAGGAGCGAGATCCCGACAACCTGGTGATGCTGACGCTGCGCAAATTTCCGCCCGACATGCGGCTGGCCATTGTCGACCATGCCATCGGCACTATTCCCCACCTCGGTCTGGTGATTATAGATGGCATCCGCGACCTGCTCTACGACATCAATTCGCCCAAGGAGGCGACCGACATCATCTCCCGTTTCATGCAATGGACCGACGACCGGCAGATCCATATCCACACCATCCTGCACCAGAACAAGAATGATGAAAACGCCCGCGGCCACATCGGCACGGAACTCAACAACAAGGCCGAGACCGTCATGCAGATTGAAGTGGACAAAGAGGAGCGGTCGATCAGCGTGGTGGAAGCAATCCATATCCGCGACCGTGAGTTCGAGCCCTTCGCCTTCCGCATCAACAGCGAGACGCTGCCCGAGCTGGTGGAGCCCTACCAACCGCGGAAACGGGGCGCGGGGCGTCCGGCCAAGGGGCCGTTCGACCCGGCACGCGACATTCCCGAGGATGTACACCGCGCGGCGTTGGATGCCGTTTTTGCGGAGGGCAGCATCGGCAGCTACCGAAAGTATCAGGAACGGCTAAAAGAGGGCTATGAGCTGCAGGGCGTAAAGTTCGGGAGCAACCATGCAACCAAGGTTGCAGCTTTCCTCCGAGAGCAGCGGATGGTCATACGGGAAGGCAACGCCTATCGGCTCAACCCCGACCTCCGGATTTGATTCCGACTTTACTTTATTGCCGGGGTATATATAATGAATAAAGCAGAACTGCCAGAGCACAGGGGCTGTTTACCTGCTCCCTCTGTTTCAGGGAACCGGAACGGCGCCCTCCTCCGCTGCCGATATAGTTGCCAATCACCCTTGTATATCCGGTGCGGGGCGTTGTCCAAAGCCCGACACGAAGTGTTGCAAGATATGCCAAGGTATAACCTCACTGCGTTACGGTTGTACATTGGCGCTCTTGCCGGCTTCCATTTGTTGCCGGTACGCTGCTCGCAAGCTCGCACCTTTTCAACCATTATAACAGATGATTTTCATGGAACACGAAACGATAGAACAAAACACTGCTTCCGACGCGAAGAGAACGGTATTCATCGGGGCCAAGGTAACACCCCGGCAAAAGGAAGAGATCCGGGCGCGGGCCAAACAATGCGGCATGACCGTGAGCGACTACCTGCTGGCACGGGCATACGGCTACACACCTCGGGCAAGACTCACCCGTGAGGAGGCCGCCCTGCTGCAGGAGCTGGACGGTTGTCGCTCCGATTTGGTCAGGTACACCTCGGCGCTTCAAGGAATGTCCACAAGTCAGCGGCTCACTCTGTTCAACCAGGTTCCCTTCATGGCCGGATGGTTCCATAAACTCCGTCCCATCGCCGAGGCGGTCAGCGACTTTCTGACAGCCGTCCGTGAGCAGAACCGAGTCCCGTCAACCCCAAAAACCGAAGAGGAATGATTGCAAAAGCCAAAGCCATATCTTACGGTATCAATGACCTTCGTTATATTACCGGCGAATCAAAACACAAGAAGCATCCGGAAAAAATATATCGGGTATTGGACAATCTGTTGCCTCCGGAACTGGACGCTATGGGAATATGGAACTCCATGCAGTTGACCCTTTCCCAGCATCGGCCGATAAAGAATTCCATAATCAGAATAGAGTTGAGTCCATCGCCTGAACATACCACTTTCTATGACATTGAGGACTGGCAAAAGCTATGGCACGAATTTGCCGAAGAGTTCGATAAACAAACGATTACCGGCAAGGACGGTAAAGTCCGTTCCAGCCCGACCAATCTGGCAAACAGCAAATACACGGTTTACCTGCACATGGAATCCAAAGGGAAAGTTCCCCATCTCCATGCCGCAATTTGCCGTTTTGATGAAAATGGGAACATCAACAATGACCATAACATTCATCTTCGGGCACAACGTGCAGCCGAGCGAGTTGCAGTGAAACGTGGCTGGAAGACTGCGGAAGAAATCCGAAGTCGCAACATTCCGGAGGTAAGCAGAGAGTGTATGGAGGTATTGAGAACCATGCCATCATGGTCATGGGAAGAATACAAGAAGGCACTTGCCCGGAGAGGCTATTCCGTATATGAACGGAAAGACAAGAAAGATGTTCTCCGTGGATATGCAATCCTCAAAGGAAATACCAAATACAAGGCTTCCGAATTGGGAGTGGCCCGTAACCTGATGATTTCCAAACTTCCCCGAACCTGGCAAAAACTCCACTACCGTGAGAGACTTGCCGCTCAGGTCAATACTTCTCAAACCCATAGGCCGGGACCTGTTCAAAGACCGGCAGCCGATATGGACTATACTCACTATCGTTCCGGCTCGGTGTCATACACGCTTTCTTCCCATGGCGGAAGGGAACAGCGTTTCTACATCCCGGAGCGGGTACTTGACTATTTCAACGAAGAGTTCGACTACCGGGAGGTTGCCAATAGCAGCGAGTTGACCGACGTCGCCGTAGCACTCTTTGTCGGGATGCTTGATACGCCGGCCGTATCTACCGGAGGTGGCGGCGGAGGTTCGCAAAGCGATCTCCCCTGGCGGGACAAGGACGATGACGACCTGCAATGGGCCCGCCGTTGTGCCCGTGCTGCTACCCTCCTACTGGGCAAGAAACCAAGAACAGGATTAAGACGATAAAGTCATGAAACAAGCACACAAAAAGCGGCCGCCTCATGCGACCGCTAATAGTCCGCCAGGATTGCCGGATATGGGGAAAATTTACTTTATAAATCTGGAAAATTTATACAGTGTAATTCTATAAATGACGTACAATTGTCATTGATGAACCATCCTTTTGTAATGACAAAAGTAACTAAAAGGACGACCATGAAATCCTAATCGGGTTACATCAGTATTTCTTTTTTGAGGATTACCTTTTGCCGTATGTCTTGATAAATATTTTTTTGCTGATCGAAGAGCATTGACTCTTACTTTATCCAGATCTTTTATTTGTTTTATGGCATATGGATTATCAGACAATCTATTAAAGCCTGTTATCCAACATAATTCATTCTCTATATGTTGGTAATTCCATAACGCAACTTTCCCGACAGACATACTAATTAACTTATGCAATATTGTATTACATATCGAATTATTTGTAACTCGCTTTTTCCCTGTAACCTGCTTACATATTTCACGTACTACTGTCTTTATTTTATTTTTTTCCTTTAGTAAGGACTTCTTCCGTATTCGAATCTCACCTGATCGTTTTATTTCATAGCCTACAAAGCCAATCCATTCATTACCAGTCTTGCCCCAAGAATATACATTCTTAGATTTATCCTTCCAATATTGTTTAGAATTAAACTTAACATCTTTTATATCATGCGGAATCAGCATCAATTGTTTCAATGATGTATTATAAGCATTAAGGATCCTGCTACATTCTTTTTTATTCGTATGCAATAGAATCATATCATCACAATATCTTTGATACAAAAAGTCTCCTTTATGCTTCCTAACATTCCTGTCTGCGCAATTTAAAACAATATTTGCTATTAATCCTGAGAGCGCACCACCTTGAGGGACTCCTATTTTCAGTCTTGAAATACCCTTCTCAGTACATAATCCATTTTCCAACAATTCATCTTTTACCCAACCAAATTCTCCATTAATAATATGATGATAGGTCCAATATTCTTTATCTTCATTCAATTGAAATACTCTTTTGGGGAATGTATAACAATTCAAATAACTATAAAATATATGTTCAATAGCAGTTGTATCAATGCTATAAGATTTGTGCACTCGATGTATTAATCTTGCAAATTCTTTTTTTACAATAGAATGACGTACCGAATCATAAAATTTTTGCATGTCACATTCTGCAACATATATATTTTTATGAGCATTCCTTTCCCTAAATTCTAAAATACGATCAATCGCATCATGGTGTGTCGTAAAATAGTTCCTGTGTGTATGATAATTACGCTTCGCTCGAAATGCCAATGAATCTTCATCAAAAAAATTATCAAATAGAATTGTGAGGTATTTATTAGCCAATGATAGTATCACTCGATCTTTATAAGATTTAAATATACTAATCGGACGACACTCTATCTTGCCATCAGGGCCAATATCACCTTTTACTATTGGCCGTGTGATTGGACATGAAACCGTATATGTCAAACTTTGGCAAGAGTCTTGAATATCTTTAACAAAGGTTAATAAATTAATAAACCAAGAATCCTTACATCCCGTTTTATACGCATTATCTATTGTAATAAGCAGTCGTCTCATATTAGCATCTATAGACGATAATGCTTGTTCTCTTGAAAATCTATTAACCTTGTATCTAAGATCTTTCTTTAAGGTCACCCATTTACGTCGAGGTGGTAATAATTGTGACAACTCATTATAATTATCTTGCTCTACAGGATAATCAGGCATAATTCCTTTCAGGATATATTTTTCATGCCTAATTTCCGCTATACGAACACGATAAGAGCATAATAATCTAATTATCGCTCTAGGGGTTATAAAGTCTTGAAAAGATTTCATAAAAAGGGAGTCAGTAGTCGATTATATATACCATACCTGACAATAAAATCAGATGCATCCACTTATTATCGGGCTTCGGTTGCTTGAAGGATTACTCCCGATTCACACTTGCGACGGATAAATCCGCCACCTTGACTACTGCTCCCATAACCCTGCAATTTTGCAAGGTATATTATTGTAGCAAAACTAATTTGATTTTTAGAATTTTCATAACAATACAATAACATTTTTTCACTATTTTCTCTATCAAACCGCCCTTTATCTAACTCACATAAACGCATGTAAAGCTTGAATCCAATATCATACGTAAATGTATTGGCTATTGCATATGCAACTCTATACCAATCTTCATACGTTGATGTTATTGATAAGCCTCTACGGCTTAAATATCTAATAATCCCAGACAGTTGTAGCCTATGCGCATTTTTATTCCTGTTATGAGGATTATATAATTTATTTTTACTTACATCATGAATATTTCTTACAGCAATACTTAATCTATCATTTACACATTTCTGATCTATTGGTTGTATGTCCGCCTCATCACACTTAACTTCAAATCTAGCGGCATTTTTTATATCCATATCAGGGTCGTATGAGACAAAACAAAGCCGGGAAAGGTCAGAGCCACTTCGATCTATAATAATATTATATTTTTTGTCATAATACTCCACTACCTGCCTAAAAGCGATTTTATGATATTGATACCTATCACCATCAATATTATATTGAAGGTGAATTAATGCTTTTATTCCCTCGCCAGAAGGAGATATCCAAACGGCAAACACATATGGATCAGCCCTAAGACATGACATGACTCTATCAAACTCTTGCTGTTCTATATGGTCGATATCAATAATGACAATATCATTGTACTGAGATAGATTTTCAATACGGTGACCTTGGGAAAATGTGCCACAAAAAGTAACCGCAGGCAATTTCCCTTTTTCTCGTTTATAACTCGTTATATCTCCATCAAGAATAAACCTTCTTAATGGTAAAATATTATCTTTATAAAGACCATTCTTAAACGAATCCAATACAGATCTTAAATTTATGCATTTTGGATTCTGTGATTCTTTTGTTTCGTAATAGCTTACCTGTATGTTATTCATGATATAATACACAAGATATATTATCAAATATACAAAATTATTTCATTATCCCCGCCAATTCTGGATTTAGTTTTCATAACATACAGAATTAAAGACAAGTACCCATATACTTCCACAATCCTTCAGCAAATTTCTAGAAAACGCGACTCGACTACCTGAGTTTTATAACGGCACCTACGAATACCTTAAATCAATTGGGCTGAAGAGATATGAATTGAAAAGTGCGTCAATTAACTTAAAAAGGAAGGCTCGCCGTAGGGAGCCTTCCTTTAATCTCTAGAATAATTCATTTTCTTCCATCCCAGCAGATGGCTGTTCAGGTTCTTTGCTATCGTTCTTAATCCAAAAGTTCGGCATTAAAGTTTTAAACTCAGGATCTATATAATGACACTGTTCCTTAATTATTCCTCGACGCCTAATTGCTGGCTGCAAGCAATATGTATTAAATTCTTCTATATTCACATCAGCAACATGAATCCAATGCGGGAATAAAAGCTTCATATAGCCAACCGCAATCCGTTTTACAGCATTGAAGTCTCGCGTATCTGCATTCCTATCATACCCGACTATTTCGTCAAAGATAATATCATATATGTTTTGTGTTCGTAGAGCATGTAGAATCTCAGAGAAATACTCCACGTTAATCGTCCAACCTTTATACACAATACCCTTATTAATACGAGGCAAATACCAACCTTCAATAAAGCAGTGGAAGCGATCTAGCAAGGCTGATTCCCTAAACGATTGTGGTAAAGAATCAAAATAACGATAATTCAATGGTCGGCGTTGCTCGTTCAGAGGTATATTTCCCATAATCATCAAGCCGCACTCCGAACTGAACTCGTTTCTATCTATCGTTGTTTTACCGGACTCCAGATATGATTTAAGGGCTGCCTGTATTTCTGCAGGCTCTTGGAAGATAATGGTTTGAATCTCATCAAAGGCAACAAAATCGTGGTTCTTTATAATTCCATTTTGCTGTTTTTGTTTATCATAAAACAGCTTGGCCCGTGTAACCTTGCCACCACTTACCAGCCAACCATATTTGGAAAGATTCCCAAACACAAATGACTTACCTGTTCCTTTGGGAGCTAATTCAATAACATTCAACCGAGGCTCAACAAATATGAGAAGACGTGTCAAGAACTCAATCTTCTGGGTCATATTATCGAATCCATTAGCCTCATATTCCATCGCGGACAACAATACATCAATCCACTCCTGAGTAGAAAAAGCTGTTCTTGCCGTCCGAAGATATCCAACATCAACTGATCGATATGGCTTAAATGGTTTATAATCGACCATCTCAACATGATTCCGTTTCCCATCCTCATCTGGCAATACGGAAAGCTTGATAATGCCCCACTTCTCGCCATCTACTAATTCTCCTCGATGATTCCGATAAACATATTCAGGAATCTGGCCTTCATTTATTTTAATTCCCAGATCCGGGATACCAAATCGGCGAATGCCTTTGATCAAATCAATATATATAATGAAACGAGCCAATAAGGTCAACTCCTCTCCTGCATCCAACCGATCCTTTACATCAGTCTGACGTTCAGGGATCACCATATCAAGGAAGTTCGTTAAACCCTGACGATTAATAGCGCCGGTTTCATCAATATAACGTTTGAGAATAAAATCTTTCACAAACGATGGAAGATTCCGGCCAGCAAACAAGCTGTTAGTCGAGGCCGGATCTTTATATATTGCCATGGGAGCAAACTGCTCTCGTATTTTTTGAACTATCGTTGTTTGCATATTATAAATCTCCAAATAAATCGTCTTCTTTTACACCCGTCTTGATAATCAAGCTATCGCTCTTACTGTATTCTCCAATAACTAATGTTATTGATGTTACAGAATCCACCAGATTCAATCGGTCACTTTCATACGTAGCATCTGCGACCTTATGCAGTTGGTATTCTACTTTATTATAAATGACTTTAGGATGATCTATACTCGTTAAACCTTTAATTGAATATCGTACTATTGGAGACATTGCCGTTAGTTCATCATTCAATAGGCGCACTGAATAACAAGTTGCATTTTTCTGGCTGGAAACAATGAGAATGGGGACTAACACCTCTTCAGGTGTTGCGCCACCATGCGCTCCTTGTCCCTTAGGAGTTTTAGATGAGAGTGAATCATGATTTAACGAACATATTGTTTTTCCATCATCAACCACAACATACTGATCATCCAAGGACATTTTCCCTTTTTCCGTTGATGCACATCGACCTGCGTGCTCTGCATGAATACCAGCCAAATTAAGTCCATCACCATATTGAGCCAAATAACTGATTCCATGATCAGATACAAATGCTATCTTTTTCCCGTTGTATTGAGCCAATACACTTTCAATAGCCCCCTTCACTTTAATCATCTCTTCGACAATATATTTCGGGAAGCATTTGGCAGTATGGGCATATGCATCAATGTCTCCTATTTTATGCAAAGTATCAGAGGCTAACTCTTCCAATTTACTTTTATTAACTGAAGTCGTGGTTGGCAATTGAGCTGTTCCTATATGTATCTCATTAAGATAAACGCCATCAACATTATGCTGCTCAACAACATGCGTGATAAATGGGATCCAATCAACACCCAATCCATCAATCCAGTAGAAGACATCTATATCAGTTCTACCATACAAAAGTGTCTTTACTGTTTTGAGGCTATTTACCCATAATTCAAAAGACGCAACAGAAGCATTCTTCTTTTTGATAATTTGGGAGAGCTGTGCAGTTATGCTATTTGAGAGCTTCGACTGCCGATATGCGTCAAAATAGGTATTTATCCAAATGTTCTCTTCTTCTAAACCAAGGTTCAATGGCGCTGTATAATAATACAACTCAGGGAAAAGTTCTTTGACACTCTCGCGCTCAATCTTTTGCTGTCCTAACCATTCGATCAACAAATACCGTTCTGAGGAGGTTAGAGTTGTAACATATTTTAATGCCCCATCATATCCTATTTCCGGGTTCTCAGCCAAAGAGATGAGCTTGGTTTGTATTTTTTGTTCTGCCTGCTCTGTAATTTGAACATGATATTTGCCAGCCTCGCACAACGCACACTGCCGCTGCAATAAAGTAGCTTCATCGAACTGTTCATCGAATATTTGTGTCGCCAACCGCGAAAATAGATCCGCGGTACTTTGCGTCTTACATGCAGATAAGGCCCTACCAAGATAGGTGTTATTTTTATACTTTAAAAGATAATATACTCTTAACAACCACCGAGAAAAACCATCACTATATTCGAACCATGTATGAATAAAATCTTTCTCATCAATTAAAGCGTAAGTATTAAACCGACCATTGATATACGCATCGAAATTAAAGTTCGATACATCAATGTCAGAGGCCAACCGCTCCCAATAGGACAGATCTTCTTCACTGGAAAACATATCGCCAAATCCCAGCCCCAAGCCATCATTCAGGAACTGCAATATATTCTCACAAATAACATAATCAAATGCATTATCCGGTCTTGCATGGTGTGCATTATCAAAAATTGTCTTGGAAGAACAAATAATCTGTTCCTTCACTTCATTCCCATCCTTCCATAGGCCAATCCACTGACGCAAATTCTCACACAAGGTATATTGCGACTTCAAACCTTTTACCCCATATGTAGTGCCTCGAGTCAGAATCAACCTGTAATTTTGTTGGTCTTTTCCCGACAAATATTCCCATATATGGATATTAGGATCGTTTTTAAATCGATCCATCTTACCCTGCATACCAATAATCGGGATATAGATACGTTGATGACCCTGTTGAGCACATTCGGAAGATTCAATTAATCGAATTGTTCTTACCAATGAATCAAACTCGGCATAGTTCTCATTATCATAAAATCGAGCTATTTCAGAGAACGGAGCAATTACATAATCATTATACGGCAAATGCTTCACATAGTCTTCAATCCATTGTGCTAATTGAGAATAAGTTATCAACTGTTCATCACAACCATCAGGCATCCAACCCTCCAGGCTCTGTACATAAACATGGTGACAACTGCATTTGTCTATGAAATCATGAAAATCAGAAAAATTCTCAAACAAAACGAAACGTAAAGGATAACGATTGCGAAGCGTGCTTTCAGCACCCTTCCAGTTCTTATCCTCTGCCATCTCAGCATAGAGGCTTTCCAACGAATCGAATACCCTATACATAGCTCGAATTATTTATTCAGTTTATCCAATATCCATTCATTCCCCTCTTCACAAAGACTCATTAGCAAAGCTTTGGCTTCATCAAGGGAAGTCAATTCAGAGATTCGAATCTTTGCTTTGGCTCGTTTTTCTTCTACAATCTGATAGCTGGAGAAACCACTAGGAGTTGTAGCTGGAACTGAAGCTGGAATTGGATTTTGTGAAGCATTACCTCCTGATGGCGTTCCTGGAGTAAATGCAGGATACTGCTGTTCCAATCGCCAGTTCTTAGCAGCATTTGTAATTTCCTCTTCAGTCCAATAACCAACCGTCGATTCCAGATGGCCCTTTACATACGTTTTAACATCCTCTATCTCTTCTAGCTTCAACTCGATTCTATCAATCTGCATCAAGAAGCTATTAAATCCTTCTCGGAATACAGCATCAATATTAAGGATGTTTTTCAAGTCAATTCTCCACGCTTCAAGCAGCTTTAATGTTTCATTAACAAGTGCCGGATTACGCAGATCTCTATCTGCACATATAGTAACAATATCGTCAACCAAGGTCTTTATCTCATCTGTAATCGGAATCTCGGCAGGAAGAGCAGCAAAAGCAGACTTGGGGGCATATTTTATAGACCAAAGAGGCGCACCTTTACGCACAAGGAAATCGCCAGTAATCGCATAACGAGCATCCTTAAGACTAGAAACATCCTTATAAGCGCTATCTTTACCAGACAAGTTAAACAGATTAATCAGTTCTTTGCATAATTTCCCTTCTTCGGGAGTTTGAAACTTGAACGTCAACTTGCTATTCGACTTGTTTTCATCCCAGACTTTGAACAGCATGGAGATATCATCCACCAATGCCTTCGCATCACGAGGTTTCCCTTGGGTGTCAAATATCTTATTCACCCATGGCCTTAAGGCAAAAGCGACCATTCCCATTGCCGCATAATTACCATACAATCCGTATGGCGGTTTTGCCAGCAATGAGAACTTCTCATCAAAGTTGAAAGGCAAGCTTTTGTCAGCATGCTTGATAATACTATTTATTTTATCACAGACCACCTTGAACGGATGACCTTCGGGAACATCCGACTTCCATTCCAAGTTCTCATCCAAACAATCTTGCAAAAGATATTGAACTGGACGCATCTGATTATTTATATCAGAGAATTCGCTTCGAGATGTCGCAAAAAGGAATGAACGTACAATCTCTTTGGAATTCTGTGCTCGCCAAAATGTATTGGGGGCCTTTTGCCTCAAATCCTCATGAGCATCTGGCCCATAAGGGAATATTATCGGAGCGATTGAAGAATTAACAATACTTGACAGGTGTTTTACAGATATAGATTGTTTGTCAACCCCATTAATGTATACAATGGCATTATTACGCTGTACAGAATCCATCCATTCCTTAATCATAGCGATGGCATGATCTCGGTGGACCTTGGTCTGATCGACAAAGCCATGACTGCTGGCACAAGCATAATGAGCTTGGAACTCGATAAACTGTTCATATTTTTGATCGGTAAACACCTCGTCGAAAACGATAAACACAATATTAGCAAGATCCTTGTCGTCCTGATCAAGAGCACAACGCTCCGCAAAAGAGCGCAACATAGCCAACTCCTCGTTATTACGAACAAGCAAAAGCGCAAAAAACAGAAAACTTCCTTTTGCCTCTTTACGCCCATTTTTGATTTGGCTACGCAAAGACGCTTCGTTATCTATATTGGAGTAAAATTTGAATCCAAACGGTCTAATCACCCGCTGCATGAAGCGTTGTTTAAAGGCGACACTGGCAGCATCAGAGAAATTAAGAATTTGCGAAGTATATCTGAATTGCACATTGCGCATTTCATTCTTCTTCTCTTCAACCTCTCCAGATGGGAATGCGGAAAATTGAACCGAATACATCTCACCAGGTGCGCATTGTATAATTCCTTGCTCATGAATCCACTGCAATACCTGGTCGACATCATTCTCATATTGAGTCCCGACAAAAAGATTTCTAATATTCGTTTTTGAAGGGGTAATCAGCCCATTGTTGTTCTCTCCCGATATATTATTGAAGGCATTGAGCAACAAAATACCCTTGAAAACAGCCATGTAGGGAGCTCCTTGATTGCCGACCTGATTGATATATGAGTTATATCGCTCGGTAACGGCTCCATAGCTGGTTACATCATCCTGAAAGACCTTCAATACATAATCCCACAGGTAATCGGGTGTAATGAGATCTCGATTCAAAAAATGGTCTTCGCTATCCAAGAATTCTTTTATCGCATCATTCTGGCCAAGGAACTCAAAGACACTTCGACTCGACGACCCAACAACTGTCGCGTAATGTGTAGCCAGGGTCGCCGTACCAGGATGCAAAGGGAATAGATTGAAAAGATCCTCTTTCGTGGATTGATTGTCGTTGCTCTTCTGAATATAGATGTCCAGCATTTCAGGGTGTGATTCATAGAACATCCGATACATTTGCTCGTGCTTTTCCGAATCAATCACCTCAAATTTACGAGACATTATCTGGAAAGCCGACACCGGCTCCATATTGTACTTCATGCGGTGGTATCGGCCATCCGTCTGTTTGAGCTGCTCGGTATCTATATTATTGAATGCCGAAGGATGCGAGATGAAGAATAAATAGGAATTATTCTCTGAGTTCATAAACTTCTCAGCGATATCCTGTAACTCTTTCAATACAGGAACACCGATCAAGTCCATCACATCGGTAAACTCATCCCAGACAATTAACAATCCGTTGTAAGTGCCCATCTGAGCCAACTCGTTCTGAACCTCCACAAGCCATTGCTTGATCGTCTCGTTCTTTAACCGAATATCCAGATCGACACTACGCAAAGTATCGGCAACCCGATGGAAGGTTGCCAAATCGCACTTAGCGAGATTATCTATAAGCTGCTTTCTATTGGCTACTATAGAAGACAGTCTGGGATCTCCTTCAATTAACGGCTCCCAAATTTTCGGATTCTTTTCGATATGTTCGATATAATTTTCATAATCCGTCGGCACCGGATTAGGCAATTCAATCCCTTTGGCTCGGAGGGTAGTTGTTACTGCTTTCTGCAAAACAAGAGCGAGATCGGCCGCATGGGACATTTTTTCAATTCCCGACAATTTTACCGTAAGTAGACGTTTCTTATCACGGAGAGAATAGATTGCCTGTCGAGTAACATCATCTGATTTATACTCATAATCGACCCACTCCTGAATATTCTCGACCGGATCTCCCAGCAGATGGCTCAACACCGCTACGGCATGACTCTTTCCTGTACCATAGGTACCGTTAACCCAGAATGATTTATGATTGTCAATGTCGTTACCACGCACTGATTTAAGTACTGTTTTCAGTACATAGTCAAACTGTTTATTGGGGATGAATGATTCCCACTCTCCCTCTTTTTCTTCTGCGATGTTGTATGCGGCTTTTCCTGCACGCAACTTGATGATTTCGTCGTATCTTGTAGCCATGATGCGATCTATTTTTTATATAAAAAACGGGTTATTATACTCTTACGAATGAATTCTCTGTATTCAGCATTCTGCAGGAGCTCCCACAACTCATCATCCAACTTCGCATATAAAAGATGCTCTTGAAAATACCTTGCAGATGGTGTATGTCCTTTAATTGGTGGACGGTTTTCTTCTTTCCAAACTAAATGATAAAAAGGTGCTGTGTTTAAATGATAATATGGCAGTACAAGTGGCGTCTTATTCTGCTCATTATAATAACGCATATAAGCATCATAAGTTTTCTGCAGGAACTTGTCATTCCATATTATTTTGTTACACTCAAATTGTCCCAATGCTATTCCCTCTAGAATAGTAAGTAAAAATATTGGTTTTGCATTGGAAAATCCATCAACACCTCGACCTAGCTTAATCGAGAGGATCAAATCATTATACAGCGATAATGTAAATTGTCCAATCATTGTAATAATGTTTCCAATACAGTTATGGGTGTCAAATCATCTCTTAAAGTTATATGATCCAATCCCATTGTAAGCTCAGCTATCAACACTCTATTTTTTTCTGTTGAAAGGAATCGTAATGATTTTAATAATTCATTTTGCGAGATACCAAATTCACGATAAATACCCCCCATTTCCTCTCGGCGATACAAATCCGAGACTCTGAGCATCTTCAACTCTCTGCTTGCCGCATATTTATATAGTGAGTATGCAATAGCTTCCGAGCTCACGTTATCATAAGAATTACGTCTTAAAATAGTAGCCTTAGCATCCATTGCAACACATTGCGAGAACTCGTCACCTATTGGCGAGTATTTGAATGACTGCATCAGTGCTTGAACTGCATAAGTGATAGTTGACTCCTTAAATGAAGACTGAAAATATTCTATTGCCAACTTATCCAACTCTTTACGCATAAAGTCTGCATTAAAAGGAGTTGTAGATGCGTACCATTTCATCATTGGGCTATTATACACCAGGTTAATATAAATGAGCTCCCATAAAAGGCTATGCGAATCTTCACTTATCTTCTTACACAATGTGCCAAATGGTGTTAACTCCCCTTTATCATCTATAATCTCAGCGTCTTTAAGCCATGCTTTAAAACTTGGGACTTGTTTTGTTCCCAATACTTTATCTTTCCAGAAGGATTCAGAATCTAGTAAAAACTGTTCGACCCATTCATCATGAATACCAAAAGTACCGTATTTAGATATTTTCATATTAGTTAAATTATATTCTGATGGTTTAGACAACGAATCTGCTACAATACATCCAACATTGTGATATTCTAAACATTTATGACAATGAGTGCATAATGAAGTATCAATCTGCACATCTGGAAGAATCGAAAGTGCACCTGTTGGACATTCTAACTCACAAGCTTCACAATTTATGCAATATGAGACTTTATTGATTACCCGTCTTAATAAATACCGTAGCTGGATATTATTATCATCATAGAGAATGAATGTAAAATCTTTTTTTGATGCCTCATACTTGATGTCGAATTGATATATTTCACCACGAAATTGCAATTCTCCAGAGACGGTATCACTTGCGTTCTTAATACTATATCTACCGACTGCAGGCAGCCAATCAAAAATACTTTTTTTGCTATTTTTAACTTTCGCTTCCCATTTATGTGTCGAGGTTGTTATTTTAATAACCGTTTCGTCGTGAGTAAATTTACCACTACTTCTTAATTTCCAACGACGATCAGCAATATATTCTTCTTTATTGGGAATATTTCTACTATCTACTATCTCTTCTATTCGAGATATAAATGGATGTAATTTATCATGATAGCACCGATTAACGATCATATCATCCCATGGCGATCCAAACGGACATAATACACAACCAACGCGAGGTTTACCAACTCGATAAGCACCATTAATTGGCAAATTATATCGAAATAGATATAAAAAGACCTCTGTTGTATTCCATCTTAAAATAGGACGAGCATTTATAACAAAGTTATGCTTGACACCTTTTCCCAATCGATTATATTCACTCCGTTTTGTGGATTCTTCTGCACGCACGCCTTCAAATGCCAAGAACTTTGTATTTTTTAACTTGTCCGATCTTAGCATTCTATATAAAGGCACTGTTTTCATCACGGAACAACACCAGCGATGGTTGTCACTGGGCGTACCAATTTTATCCCAGTAATTCAATACCGACTCGTGGTTGCGAGCCATTGAGAATTTCAATGCAGGGAACTTCTGGTGATAATATTGCTCCACATCCTTGTACAATTCCAACGATGGAGGTAACTCATACCCAGTATCACTATATATCACTTCAAATTCGGTCGGAGGAATTGCCCGAGTACAAAGATCCAAAACCACTTGACTGTCTTTGCCCCCAGAAAAAGATGCGATAAAGCGATCTATTTTAGTAGACAATACAACCTTCTTTCCCGCGGCTTCTGCATCGTCCAACGGCATAATATCAAAGCTGTCGCAATCTTGTTTGACGACTGCCATTTTTTGACGGATTCGTTTCTCGGCCTTTTGGGCTAATGCTTCGAAGTCCATTTTATTGGCATCCGCCTTCTCATAAGCCTTGTTTACTTTGACATAAACCGTATATGTATCTCGTATAAATTCTATGGCCTCGTTCTCAAGCACAAACATAATATCCGCCGTCTTTGCCAGCATACCGGACATATCGACAGGCTTTAGTGGCATCGGCTCTATCCCCTTGCCAAACTCCAAAGTCGGCATGGTATAGATATTAGCACCTTTTGCTTCGAACAGCTTTTCTCCTTGATAATAATATTGCTTGTTGATTACCCACATCAATGGCTCTTCGCAATGCGGGTAAACCCAGCCCAACTTATCCAACCCAAGCAAGTCCAATTCCTCGAAAAATACGGGACGTGGCGCTATTCCCAATGTCTGATCAGTTATTCTATTGTTTAGAATAACGCCTCCTGTTTCTTTATCCCATTCTACTTTATACATGAACTTACGTAATATCTATATTTATTATTTGATTTGGGTATCCAGCAGCGTAATATCCACTTGCCCATATCAACGGTCAATCCAACATATACTTTTTTCATTAATAATGTGGCCGTTAGATCAACTTTATGAAACCCAAATTAAATTTACAAATATAAGAATTTATCTCAATAATATAAGGAATTACCGGCTGGATTATTGCAAAATTCAACATTCCCGCACTCATATTGAGAATTTTAGCTTTCAAAATAGCTATTCGACTTCAAGCATACATAAAGGCGCTTATCAGACCTAACAAGAAAAAACTTGGCTTACCTCCATACGAGATAAGCCAAGTCACATAACTGCAGCTCAATCAAGCAATGTACCTTCATCGATTGCGTACACATGAAGATCCACCGCAAGCGGAGCGTAGAAACAGAAGCTTTCTATGTGGAGCTAGCCGTGCGTGAAGACGAGCGGCGCGAGGTGCTGGGGATCTTCAATAAGCCCACGGAGAGCGCCCTGGGCTGGGGCGAGATGCTCACAGAGCTGCAGGAACGAGGCGTTCGGAAGATCGGCCTGGTGTGTGCTGACGGGCTGAAGGGCCTGGAGGTTGTCATCAGTGCGGTCTTTCCTGGAACCCCGCTGCAACGATATACGACGCACCTGAAACGCAATCTGCTGAGTTGCGTGCGCAACGGCGACAAGGGAGAGCTGGCCGAGGATCTGCGGCAGGTCTTCCGTACGGGGGATCGCAGCTATACGGTGGAGAGAGCCTGGGAACAATGGCAGACACTTTGTGAGAAATGGGGTTAGGATTATCGCAGTTTTCGACGACGGGCTGAGGATCCGGCCTACTTCACCTATCTGAATTACGAGCAAGGATTCAGTCGATGATCTACATGACGAACTGGATCGAGCGCCTGCAGAAGGATTTTCGACGGATCACACGCATGCGGGGAACCATGCCCAACGAGGAGTCGGTTCTGCTGCTGATGGGCAAAACGGCCATGGATAAGAAATCCTACCTGAGGCTGGTGCCGAAAACAAACTTCTCATCAGTTTTCGCCCGATTTTTTTCGTATACTCATATTGATATTAATCAAAACACAAATAATCTTTTGGTTTGAAATCAATGCTAAAATTGTTAATAATATACCACTCCCGTGAAAAAACCACGGAAACGGCGTGTTTCTTGAATATTTTTCTTAATTTTGCACTCTGAAAATGTTTCAGTTTCGCATATTTTGAAATCAATATGTTATGGTAGAGTCATTCACAATAAAGAATTATATGTCCTATAGGGATCCGGTAGAGCTCTCATTTCTGGCATCGAAGAAAGAAAAGGCATCTGCTTTACCGCCTGAGTGGTATCAAGAAATTGACGGCAAACGTATTTTGCGCTTATTGCTTTGCGTTGGTTTAAACGGAACAGGAAAAACCAAGATGATAGAAGCACTACAGTATTTGCGTATGCTTGCGGTTTACAAACCGGAAAAACCTACAGACAGACCAGCTTATAGACCATTCCTTTTGGATGAGCAGTCACGATATGAACCTTCTGAATTGTCACTAACTTACTACATTAACAACACTTGCCATTATTATTATATTAAGGTGAGTGAGAAACGTATAGAAGAAGAAATCCTAAAGCAGATATCACCCAATATTTTATTGTATCACCGTTTTTATAACAGTGAAACAGACACTGTATCCATCAAGTTTGGTTCTGATAGCGATATTAGCAAGAGCACACAGCAGGCATTGAAGTTGACTGTCATTCAAAATTCGTCTGTATTATCGGTTTTCGGTTCTCTAAACTTGGAAAGTCAATCGTTAAAAGCAAATTATGATTTTTTTAATCAACATATCAGTTTGATACGTAAATCTAGCAATCAGAAAATCGCGGATAAGTTAAAAACGGGAAATTTAGAAAGAGATTTGCGAATAAAAAACTTGTTGTTACAACTTTTAAAGGACGTAGGAACAAATGTTTGTGACTACGAAGTTGATGAGCTTACATTTAATCTCTCTGATATAGAAAAAAATATCCCAGAAATGCTATTTCGTCAAATACAGAGAGAACATCCCGATGGTCAAATTTCACAAAAAACATTAAGGCTCATTCACTCTACTCCTCTAGGAAATAAAAGCCTTGATGATAGTTATGAGTCATTAGGCACGATGAACATCATCAAACTTCTTCTTGTCATGTATGATGTTGTAATCGGACGCAAGTGTTCATGTATTGATGAAATTGAGTATGGTATCCACACCAAGGCCTTGGACTTCTTGCTCAAAATGTATCTTACGATAGCAGACAACTGCCAATTTGTCGTTACAACTCACGATCTTTCATTATTGAAGTCTAAAAATCTTAGAAGGGATGCTGTCAGGATGTTTGAGAAAGATGAATATGGTGTTACTCAAATCAAACGCAAGTATGTACATAATACTATGAATTTTGTCAATGCGTATGAAAAGATTCTGGATGAACAACTTGGTCTTATGGCAGAGAGTCTTGATTCACTTAGTAAATACAGGGGATTGATACAAACTTTTTATGACGAATTCGAGAGCGACAAACGTGAATAACTAACGCAATATCTGGTTGTGGCTATTGTTTTATCTCGTTCTACAAAATCTTCCGTGAAAAAACCACGGAAGATTTTGTAGAATAGATGTTTTTTTGTATCTTTGCACCTGGAGTTCATACTAAGACCCCGGGTAGGACCGGTTGAACATCCCTAAGACTTATGAAGCAAAAATTACTTTTAAAAACAGAATGTTCAATTATTAAGGCAGAAAGGAGGCATTCATGACAAGGGTAAAGAATGTATCAGGATCAAGTAGATTTGCTGTGCCCAATGGTTATTCGTCATGGTTGGATTATTGGGAGAAACAGACAGGTACAAAAAAATATACTTGTGGTGCCAGTGGGTGTAGTAACAGTGATTTGGTTGGTGCCCACGTTCAGAAAGCAAACAGCAGTGACAAGAGTTGGTATATTACCCCACTCTGCAAAGCTTGTAATCAGAGAACGGATGAGTTTGATGTGTTCTGGGATCTTGTTCCCGTTCCATCGAATCTTTAAGATGTCACTCTGCAGCTTACCTTAAGGTAGGCTGCAGAGCCGTTTAATTAATCTTCAATTTTTATCATAATATGTTTGTAAAAGGTATAGAAATAGCAACAAATTATACAAGACCGATTCGTTCGATTCTTCGTAATTATGGCAGTAACGAAGTTTTGCCTGGATGTTCCACATGCATTATCATTAATGATCAAGGCTGGTTGTTGACATGCAAACATGTGACAGAGGGACTTATCAAACCTGCAGATGTAATTAACAACAAATATGCTCAATTTAAGGCTGATTTTGCAGGACTACCTACTGTGTCTGCCAATAAGAAAAGAAAGGCTATTGCCATGCTTGAGCAGAAATACGGGTACTCTAAAAATAATCCTTGTACTATTCAAATAAAAAACTCTTTTGATAATGTCGTTGATTCTTTCACATCAATTAATGTCATTGAATGTAGTTACGCTGATTTAGCTCTTGTTAAATTTGAGGGCTTTAATCAACTGTTTTGTAATAGCTTCCCTGTATTCAAGGATAATTCCACAGATTTAAAACAAGGATTGTCCCTTTGCAGATTGGGATTTCCGTATCCTGAGTTTACAAATTTCCAGTATAATTCTATTACAGATGATATTGAATGGACGACAACGGGCAATCCCAACTCGCCGTTATTTCCTATTGATGGCATAATAACAAGACATGTCGCTGAAAACGGGCAGATAACAGGCTTGGAGTTGAGTACTCCGGGGTTGAAAGGGCAGAGTGGAGGACCGCTGTTTGACAAGCAAGGAGTTATATGTGGCTTGCAGTCATCTACAGTTTCACTCCCTCTTGGTTTTGATCAGGTAAACAGAGAAATCATGATAGATGGCAAAAAAAAGAAGGTATCAAATTATCCGTTCTTGCATCTGGGTAGGTGCGTACATGTGGATGTTATTAAAAAATTCCTTGATGAGCAAGGGATTAAATATCAGAGAGGATAAAGCCGAAATGTATAACGGTTGCCTGAAACATGCAGCCACTTAGGAATCCCCGCCACAGGACGGGCTACAATGATTATGGCAAAAGATAGTGATGGCCGTAAGTTCAATCGCATTCCTGAATATGATCGAGTCCAGAATGGTAAAACCATTCATGTATCTGCTCATGTCAGAAGCAATCGAAGCGATTGTAAAGGTCAAAAGAAAAAATGATTGCAACTTCTTTAAGGATTGTGCCATGGCGATGTGAAACGTTATGGCATTTTTTATATGCTTGATACAGATATTATGTTAGCGAACAATTATTTGGAAATTTTCAAGCCAATAGCCAAAAGACGATGTTGACAACAAATCAGAGAAACATGTCAACCATGCTACGTTATCATATGCGTTTAAGCATTTTGTGATTGTCAATAGACATGAACCATTTGCCAAGCACCCCAGTAATTATAACAATAGCTCAAGATCTGCACATTTTTAGTGCCTTTTGTGTTTTCGTGATGTTAAAAGTGTTAAATCTTCCCATTTTCCGACTTCTATAGAATCTACGTCACCACTTTTCTATCGTTTAAGAAGTAAATACCTGATATAAAGAGATTTGCAAATACAGTAAATTTTTAATCCTAATAAGGATATTGAAATTGGATGAAAATGCCAAATGGAATCAATATCATATTGCCTACATCATTTTCCACGAAGTTTATTTCCACATAGTTGCCATAGAGTTCTGCTCCTACATCTTTTGCAATATAAGACCTACCTATCTGTCACACCACTCAATTAGGAGAATCTTATCCTCATTAGATCTGGAGACGGTCATCGTATAATTAATCTAACCTTTTTACATCGCATTACTTCTTCACTTTTCCAAAAGATTTGGCATTATAAATACACACTTTTTCATAGGAATAATTCTTTTAATTCTACACTATACCATTATTCAGTATCTCATTTGTACTGGTTTGAAGAAGCTGTCGTATATTGAAAGCAACTTTAATTTATCCCCGTATTTATATAAATATATACGCTCATTAAAGTAGTAAAGTCAAAATGAGGGAAGAGGCGAGATGGCTACGCCATGAAAATGGTCTCAGCCATTTTCTTTTTTGACTGCAAAAGATATTTCCGAGCCAAACACACCAAACAACAAATTTCACGGCATATAAATTGACCTCCGACTAAATTGTTTCTAATAAAGTTCCATTTATGAACTTTTATTCTTATATTTGTTGCAACAAGCATCAAATCTGATATGTTGGACAATATATACATACTGACAGATACCGAGCTTTGCAACAGGATTGCAGCCAAAATAAAAACAGTGCGCCTGAAGCAGAACATGTCGCAGGCCGAGCTGGCAAACAAGAGCGGTGTTTCCATCTCCACCATAAAACGCATGGAGGACGGGGAGGTAAAGAACTTCGAGTCGCTGATCCGCGTCCTGCGCACCCTGGGCAAGCTCGACATCTTCATCCCGCTTGTCGAGGAGGAGCAGTTGAGTCCGAACGAATACTACGAATTAGCCAACAAAGCAAGCAAGCCCAAGCGCAAGCGGGCATCCAAAGGATACACAAAAGAGAATAAGGAGGAATCGGAATGGTAGACGTAGCTCGTGTCAATCTATACGGCCAGCCCATAGGCTCGGTGCGCTGGGATCAAAGATATGAGGTCGCACAGTTCGAGTATGATCCGGACTTTGTGCGACAGGGCATAGAGCCTTCGCCGCTGATGATGCCCGTAAGGGAAGGCCGTGTGTACAGTTTCGGGGAACTTGACAAAACGACCTTCAAGGGCCTGCCCGGAATGCTGGCGGACTCCCTACCGGATACATACGGACGAGCCTTGTTTGAGAAGTGGCTGGCCCTGACGGGCCGGACCAGCGGCAATGCGATCGAGACGCTTTGCTTTCTGGGCAAACGCTGCATGGGAGCCCTTGAATTCGAGCCGGCCATCGATGCCGTAGATACGGATATCCGGATAGAGGTCGATTCTCTGGTGGATGTAGCCAGAGAAGCCCTTGCCGACAAATCAAGTTTCAACGTGAACATCAGTTCCGACAAGAAGGCGGCCATCGCGGAAATTCTGCGTCTCGGCACCTCAGCCGGCGGGCAACGTGCCAAGGCAATCATTGCCTACAACAAAGCCACCGGAGAGATCCGTTCGGGACAGGTCGAGGCTCCCGACGGGTTTGACTACTACATCATCAAACTGGACGGCGTATCCGCCACGGCCGGATTCAGGGAGACGGAGAACTTCGGGCGTCTGGAATACTCCTTCTCTCGTCTTGTGAAGGAATGCGGCATCGACATGGCGGAATGCTCGCTGATCGAAGAGAACGGGAGGGCTCATTTCCTGACAAAGAGGTTCGACCGGATAAACGGGGCAAAGGTGCACATGCAGACGCTTTGCGGCATCGCGCACTTCGATTACCGACTCCTCAGGGCCTACTCCTATGAACAGGCGTTTGCCGTAATGCGCGGTCTGCGGCTCACCTACAAGGAGGCGCAGGAGATGTTCCGCAGAATGGTGTTCAATGTCGTGGTGCGCAACCAGGACGACCACACGAAGAACATCTCGTTCCTGATGGACAGAGACGGGAAATGGCGCTTGTCTCCGGCCTACGACATGGGTTACGCCTACAATCCCGACGGCCAGTGGACCTCTGCCCACCAGATGTCGATAAACGGCAAATTCAGCGGTATTACCAAAGACGACCTGCTCGAATGCGCAGCCAAGAACAACATCAAGAATGCCGCACGGATTATCGATGAGGTTTGCCAGGCGGCATCCATGTGGCCGGAGATCGCCCGGGAATGCGACGTTCCGCAAAAGATGATCGAGGCGATCCGACCGAATATGGTTTTCTTCTGATTGGTCGATCCGAGGGGTTGCTGCAACTTTACTTTATCCTCGTATTCATATATACGTTCATTAAAGTAAAGTCAAAATAAGGGAAGAAAAGAGATGGCTACGCCATGGCGAAATGGTTCCGGCCATTTTATCTTTTGGCTGCAAAAATTATGTGTGCTCCTGGCGCTATTAAGCGCCGAGCAAAACACCTCTTCGACCGATGCAATATCCCATAATTGGGACCCCAAAATATCCGCGAATCCGGCCTCGATTATACAGCCCGTTTTGGCGAAATAAAACCCGACATGCCCTATCTTTGCAGACGAGGGCAGTCGGAACTCAAAAGGGCTGTTTTTACCTTTTTCCCCTCTGTTCGGAGAGAGTCGATAAAAAAAACGTTAAATCTTCGATTTTTTGCGAAAAAACAAGTAAATTTTTGAAGTTTCTATCTTTTAGACCGTAAACTATTGATAGTCAATAGGTATTTGATAATGCATCGGTATCGAACTGGGCAACGCTCAAAACGGCACGGTCGATTTGGGGCGCTTCTCGCTCGACAACATGGAGTCGGTGACGCTCTACAACGGGCAGAAATGAGAAATGTGCGGTTGAATTTCCGCCAACAGGAACGTTCGCACCTGATGGAAAATATGATTTACAACGATTTGATCCGCAGGGGATATTCGGTAGACGTGGGAATAGTAGAACTGACGCGAATCATAGAGGGCCGACGCCGCTCGTCGCAATACAAGATCGACTTCGTGGTCAACGTGGGCAATGACAAACTGTATATCCAGTCGGCATTACACGTAGACACGCCGGAAAAGAAGGCACAGGAAACCTTCTCTTTGAGAAACACCGGCGACTTCTTCCGCAAGATCGTCGTGCTGGACGGCAACAGCAAGCCGTGGACGGATGAGGATGGCGTCATGTATGTGGGCGTGATCCCGTTCCTGCTGGAAGATATTGTGGCCGAGGCGATCGGATAAAACAGGGGACGGCGTTTCCTGTCCCGCAGGGAAAAACGGACGGTACGGACTATCGGTATCCACCACGGTACAAGAGGCTGTCGGCCGCTCCCCGCGCGTCTGTCTGCCGTCACGGCCTGACGGGCCGGAACCGGAAGGAGCGTCAGGCCAGCAGTCGGTCGATCATGGACTGCAACCGCAACAGATCGCAATATTGATTGGTGCCGCCGGTATAGTCCTCGGCATGCCGGGCCGTGCGGATCAGGAACGAATCGAGTTCTATTCTGACCGAGCCAATCCTCCGGGACAATCCGGAGGAATGGTTTATGTAAACGAATTTGCCGTTGCGCTCGACAAAACAGCTCGTAAAGTAATGCCCCTTGGTCTTGGCTACGACCGCCGCATCCACGGCTTTGGCATATTTGGATATTTCACGGACGAGCGCCGTCTGGAAATTCCGGTATTCTCTCGAGACATAACACCCTGCGTCCGCAAGGAAGACATATTGCCATTTGGTATAAAAACTCTGTGCCATAATCCAATTTGTCCGTTATCGTGTGTTCTGTAAATAAATTCGCCACTCCTCGCCGTCGATGGTAAGGCTGTTCAGTTCCCAGTCGTACTCCACTTCCGGCATATCGGAATAAGGGAAATGAACGGCATAGCCTATCTGTCCGTAGGAACAGAGCAGCGGCGTGACGCAAACTTCACGACCGAAATAGGTCTGCGGAGTACAGTATTTGCGCCAGTCGAAACGGCCTGCGGTCACATTGCCGCAGAGCCGTGCGAGGATCGCCCCGTCCGTCATCGCTTTCATACGTCGGCACCTCCTTTCTGTACCAACGTCAGTTGGCCGGGGCGGTCGGGGAACCAATAGGCGTCGTTGTCTGAAAAGACGATGCCGCAATCCTCGTCCTCGGGGTAACGGTGCGGACAAAGGAAACTGTCCGGACGGCAAAACCCCAGCACTTCGTGGGGGCCGAACGTCACTCCATAATCGTTTGTAAAGAGAACCGTGTCGCCGACGGCCAGGTCGTCGTCCGTGTCGATGACCTCCGAAAGACGGTCGTAAATCATCTTGCCGTGTTTTTTCTCCACTTCTGCCTTCCAACGCAGAAATTCCGCTTTGTAACTTCGTTTCGTACTCATTTCAATGCTGTTTTCAGGGTTTCATAAAGCGTGTCGATCATTGCCTCGGCCGCTTCCATATCGCTCACGATGTCTTTGATGTGGTAAGGGGCGCCGTTCTTGCCGTGCCCGTCCGTGCCGATCCACAGATAGGCTTCATAGTCGGAGTCGTAAGCCTCGTAATACTTTTCCAGCTCTTGCAGGAGGCTGTCGGGATCGCCGTTCCGCATTTCGACGCTGAAGCCGAAGTCCTGTCCTGCGGGCGTGTACTGCCGGAACTCGAACTCCGTGAAGCCGGGACGACTGGCGTCCGTTTCCACACTCCAGCCCAAAGCAGTGGCCACATTGGTAATCTGTTCTGTTGTTGTCATCGTTTCCGTTTTTTCTTTCCCTCCGTTCGATGTCTTCCGACTTCGCCCGAAGGGGATGTTTTCACGTGCGGAGTCGGACGGGGGATGCGAGAACGACGGGCAAGGAAACGGAAGGAAATTTTATGAAAGGCCGGAATCCCGGATTCCGGAAAGTTTGCGTCAAATTTCATTACAGGTAACGGCAGCGGTCCTTGAACCGTGTTCGTCCACCGTACCTTTGCACACGAAAACGAACCCGGCGGCGAAAGTCGAGACAACGAGAGGGTTATACTCGGTATATCGGGCGTCGTCCGGCAGGTATATAAACGGAAGGGGCGGCGGTCCAAGCCGTCCACAGGGTGAGCTATAAAAGCAACCGGGGGCGCAAACAGCAGGAAAAGATACGAACGTGCATACCGTTTCCGGTACGGGATTCGTTATATAGGTATCAAGGGATACGCCGGCGATACGGACTTTTCGGTTATATCCCGGAATTTATTATCTTTGCCGAACAAGAGGATAGCCTTACGACGAATTAAATACCTGACCGCTATGACACATATAATGATCGAAGACAATACGCCCGAAGGAAAGTGGCTGCTGGAGCTGATCCGGGGACACAAGAGCGTGACTGTCATGGACGAGAAAAAAAAGAAGGGGTTCCGGGAAGCCGTGGCAGAATGCAATGGCCGTCCTGCCGCTGAATTTTTCGACGAAATGAGCCGACAGGCTAAAGAGCATTTCGACCATGCGTGAGGTTATCGTATCCGAACATCTGTGGGGTAAGATTAAAGAGGTAAACGATTATCTCATAAACGAATTACACCTGTCTGAAGAAGCGACTGAAAAGCGAATCCGCAGGATGGAACAGTTCGTCATGGATTTTGCGAAACGGGTCGATCATCCCTTGTGCCGTTTCAAAAAGTGGCGGACACTGGGTTACCACTGCGCCGTATTCGAAAAAGACTGGGTATTCGCCTACGAGGTGTTCGACGAAGGCGTGATCGTGCGCGATATGGCCAATACCGCACTCTTGGCGGAATAACAAGATATATTCATCAACGCAAATCGTCCGAAGCAGGATATTCGGACGGTTTGCGGTCCCCCTACCCCATAGCCGGAACGATTTACGGACCTACAAAAGCAACCGAACCGCAAACAGCGGAAAAAGACGGGAAAAGATACGAACGGCTATCCGCCACTTTACGCATTCCGCGAATTGTTCATCCAGTTTTTCGACCTTTCTTTCATCATACTACCGGATTACATAATCCGGCCCATCTTCAGTGTTCGATCCGTGGTAGAGTTTCATCTCATACCTCCGCCGTTATTGTAACACACACGGGTCAAATCCTGTACGCTGTCGCCGACAGGTGCTCAGCCTCGTAGTGTTCGGCGAGAAAGTCCAACCCCTTGTAGCGGTTCAGGTAGTTGCCGGCTTCGCGCACCGTCATGCCATGCGTACGTGCAAATTCGCCTATATTGGCCACAATGTAACCGATTAAGCGCCGGTCTACGGGAACCGCCACCTGCAAGCACACCGACGCCGACTCTTTCGCCCAGTTTCTCCTGTGTCATTCTGCAACGGGTCCGTTCACGGCGGATCAAAACTCCGATATTGTTGATTTCCATATTCATAGTCTCTCGATTTCACAAAGAAAATCCAAAGTTGCCTATTTTGGAAACTATGCGGCAAAAATTTAGCTTAAAAAAGTAAAAACAGCGTCCGGCAGGTATAGAAACGGAGCGGAGCGCGTGAGGCTTAGAAATGGCCGCAGGAGATATTTCCGCCGGAACGTAATTTCAGAGATCCGCAGGAAATGTTTGCTTTTACGCCCCGAATACGGGATATGGCGCAACTGACAGTTCATGATTCTGCCGGATTTGCAGTATAGGGATAAAATGAGCACTCTCCCCGGTTAGACGATGGCATTCCGTTTTACCGTTCTTCCTTCCGATATTATATATCGAAACGACTTCCTTTACCCTATCCGGCCCTTCGGGAGAATAGAGAAAATACAGATCGGACACTTCGAATAATATTTCGCATATCTCTTTCCCGCACATTCCTCTGACAGCACTGTCTTCGGATACCATTTATGGATTATAATCTCAATCCAAAATACCAAAATGTGGGGATTGCGAGGGGGGGGGATTGCTGTAAATTTGCAGTCGAATAAAAAAACACCTAATCTTATTTTCCGACCGTTTAACCTTTTCAAATATAATCGTTAAAATATGAAACATTTTACAATCAAACTAATGACGGTGGCCGCAACCCTGCTGGCCTTCGCCTCTTGCAGCAAGGATGATGACGGACCGTCAGGGAAGATCGACCTGAAAGTTCAGGCTGTTGCTCCGACTACGGAGGACAAGGTTTCGGACTATTCTCAGTTCACCGTAACCGTATCCTCGGAGCGTGACGGGAAGACCATGACGGAATCTCTGGATGCCTCCGGTTCCGCGACATTCAACCTCGATATCGGCAGTTACGGAATCGAGATCCGCGGCAAGGAGAACGGCAAGGAATATTTCGGTACGACGGGTATGGCGCAATACGGCCAGAGTACCACGGTAAGCGTCGACGTGGAGAACCTCTCGGTACACTATACGGGCAATATGGACGGCATCGTTCTTTCCGAGCTGTTCTATAACGGCGGCACCTACGGCGGCACGATGATGCACCCCGACCAGTATATCGTCATTGCGAACAATTCGGACCGTGAGATCAACGTCAGCGGACTGGCACTCGCACAGGCTTCGAATATGAATACGCTGCCATGCTCGGACCTGACCTCGCTTCTGCCGGATTACGTGGTGGCTGCCAATATTTACCAGATACCGGCCGGACAGAATTATACACTCGCACCGGGCGAAGTTTACGTCATCGCTTCGCAGGCGCAGAACCACACGGAAAGCTACACGCCCAATCCGGAGAAAGACACCGGCATTCCGGTCGACCTTTCGGGTGCCGATTTCGAACTCGCCGATAACGACGCAGCCATGTCCGGTTCGGCCGTGGACAATCCGAAAGTTCCCAACCTGACGAAAGTCGCCAACAGCATGCCGGGCGGCGTCACGGCATGGATGCATCCTTATGGTATCCGTCCGCTGTTCCTGTTCGACGCCAGCGGTATCGAGTGGAGTTCGTTCAAGAGCCAGAACGGGTTTACCTACAACGACCGTCCGAAAAAGGATGCCGCCATTCAGGAATATCAGGGTTACAAGGTTCCTACGAACCTGATCGTGGATGCCATCGAAACGACCTCTGCAACCACTCCTTACTGGGGTAATTACACTTCCAAGTCGCTGCCTGTGACCGTCGACAAAAGCTATGTCCAGGCTACGATCGAAGGCTGTCACCACAACACGTTCATGTACCGCGTGAAAGGTACCGACGGGAAGTTCCAGGATACCAACGATTCGAGCGTGGATGTGAAGATCGAACACCGCAGCGACTTCAAGGGTTACCCGGAAGGCTGGAGAAACGAATAATCACCGGAGAATGGATTTGTCAGGGCTCGTCCGGGAAACTCCCGGGGGTGTTCTGACAATTCTGTAATTCCGGTCCCAGATAACGGGGCAGGTCCGTATACGGAGACCGGAATGGAATGACGAGGGGATAAATGAAGAAACTGATATTCATAGCCTTTTTTATATCGGGTCTATGCTCCGCACTCTTCGCGCAGACGGATAAAGCCACTGTGGAGGGTGTCGTCCGGGACTCGGACGGCAAGCCGCTGAGTTTCGCCACGATGTTCATCGCCGAACTCGGAACGGGAGTCTCGACGGACCTCGAGGGAAAGTTTCGGTTTACGGGAACGAAGGGAACGGAATATACGTTGAATGTTTCGTACCTGAACCATGTCGACAAGGAGGTCAAGGTGAAGGCCGGTAGCCCGGAACCCTTGGTGATCGTACTCGAAGAACAATCGTACGAGCTCGCGGAGGTGGTCGTCATGGCGGATTATAAGAAAAACCAAGGCTCTACGGCCGTCATCAACCAACAGGCGTTGGAGCATATCCAGCCCACGTCGGTAGCCGACGTGCTGTCGTTGATCCCGGGCGGATTGTTCCGGGAGTCGAGTGCCACCGGTTTCAACCGCATATCGCTGCGTCAGTCGGGCAGCGACGACAATACGTCGCTGGGTATGGCAGTCGTCATGGACGGCATCCCTCAGGATAACGACGGCTTTCGGGCTTCTATCCCGGGGTTGTCTACCGACGAATACAGCGACCGGCTCGGCATGAACAGGGGCATCGATCTGAAAACGCTTTCGACCGACCATATCCGCAAAATAGAGATCGTCAAGGGCATTTCCTCGGCCAAACTGGGAAACCTCTCGTCGGGCGTCATTCAGACGACCTCGAAGATAGGCATTACTCCCGCACAGCTTCGCATGAAGGTCGATCCGCTTACCAAGCTGATCTATCTGGGCAAGGGGTTCCGCATTTCGCCGAAGATGGGTTATCTGCATACCGGAATCGACTATACTTCGGTTTACGACGACCGCCGCGACCCTATGAGCAAATACAGCCGCCTGACGGGCCAGGTCACCTATAACAATTCCGTCGATGTGGGGGACAAGACGCTATTCCTCTTTTTCAAACTGTCCGAGGTCTATACGCTGAACCAGGCTAAGGAGGACGAGCTGACGCAGGATTACAACGAGTCGTTCCGAAACAAGTATTCGAGGACCGGCGCTTCATTCAAGGCGCAAATGTACGATCTGGGGAAGATCGTCGATAATGTCGAGTTCATCGCTTCGGCGGACTATACCTACGACCTGATAGACCGCAATCGCCTCGTGCAGACCGGGACGCCGCTTCCGTCCCCGCTGGCGACAGAGGAGGGCGAATCGGAGGGCATATACCTTCCTTCTACCTATTACAGTCCCTTCCAGATCGAGAACAAGCCGTTGTCGCTGCTTACGCAACTGAATGCCGAATCTCTTTTCGAGACGCGTTCTTTCCGCCACAAGGTGATATACGGTCTTTCATGGAAGCGGACCAAGAACTATGGGGAGGGCGTTATGGTCGACATGACCCGGCCGCCCTATCCGGGGAACAACGAATACGTGCGTCCGGTGCCCAACCGAAGCATTCCCGCACTGTCGGTCGGCGCAGCCTATGCGGAAGAACAACTGAAGCATTCGAACCGCTGGTTCGATTTCGAGCTGAACGCCGGGGTCCGGTTTAAGCAGATGTTCAATTTAGACACGAAATATACCGAATTGAGAAAGTTGCAGGTCGAACCCCGTATCAATGCGGCGTTGTCGTTCAATATCGATCTTGCCGGCGGCAAATCGTTACGCAATATGTTCCGCTTCGGGTTCGGACAGGAGAACAAGCTGCCTACGCTCGATTACATCTACCCGGACAGGGTCTACAAAGATATGATCGTGTTGAACGCTTATACCAAGCAGGACGATCCGTTCAACCATCTGATCACCTATACGAAAATCTACGATGTCACGAACAATAGCCTGCGTCCGAACCGGAATACGAAATACGAAGCGGGATGGGATGTGGAATACGAAGGCTACTCCCTGTCCCTGACTTTTTTCAAGGAGCACTCCGACCGGGGATTCGAAAGCGTCGCCGAGTATTCTCCCGTACGTTACACACGCTATGTCGATCCGATCGACGGACAGCCGATCGTCGGCCGCCGGCCGGAAAAGGAGGATTATGTGGCGGACCCGTATGCCACGTTCGTGGATATGGACATCGTACGCAACAGCATGAAGGTCGAGAAAAAAGGTCTGGAGTACCTGCTGCGCTTCCCGAAAATCATCCCTCTGTCCACGACGGTGGAGATCAACGGCGCATATTATGATACGCGTTACTCTTCGGGCGCTCCGTTGCAGTACCATCCTGCCTTCAGGGACGACGACCGTCCGCAACCGTACGTGGGAATTTACCGGCGTCAGGATATCACCCGCCAGCGGATTTTCAATACGAACCTTTGGTTCAACACGAATATTCCGCGCTATAAAATGATTTTCACTACCTTCTTCCAGTTCATCTGGCTGAATGAAGAGATGCGTATCAACGGAGATGAATACCCTTCCGCCTATTTCGATACGGACGGTCGGATGCATACCGTGGACGACCGGATACTGCAGTCGATTAAGGACGGACATACGGTGTGGCGGCACTATCATATCTATAAGGAGGATTTCAGCGAAACGCTGCCCGTATCGCTGACGGTTAATTTCAAGGTGACCAAAGAGTTCAGCCGGATGATACGCGCCTCGTTTTTCGTGAACAATATTCTGGACATCAATCCCCTGTATAAGAACCGCTACAACCAGAACGTGCGCGTATGGCAGAAATCGTTCTTCGGGGCCGAGATGACATTCAGTTTTTAATATACACTGAGGATGCCTTTAAGACACACATATTTCACACCGGGAATCGTCGCTGCGCTCCTATGCAGCCTGTGTAGCGTTCCTTCCGTCAGGGGGCAGGAGAGGCTGACCTCGACGGCGTCGAATTCCCCGTTGCAGACCGAGTTCGAGAACCGTTCGTTGCGGCCCGGGACGGACATGCGGGACGCTTATCTGAGAAATCCGGCCCTGATACACCGCATGGTCGGCGAGCGGCGCTACTTTTCGGCCGAAAATCCCGGGTTCGTCAGAGAGAAGCCCGGTACGATCTTCATCGCTGCGGACGGGGCTTCCGGACGACAGGAAGGGGATTATCTGCCTTACGAGGGGCAGGAGTTCCGCGATTTTTCTGTCCGGGCGGACGGATACAAGCAGGGCGACCGGGCGACGTTCTTCGCCCGGATCGGATTTACGGCAGGAGGAAACGACAACGTCGGTTGGAGCGCACTGCGCAATCCCGGACTGTACTGGCCTTACATTGTTGCCGATTCGACGGGCGGCGACTTCCGTTATGAAAAGTACGATCTGATGTGCGGGTACTCGTTCCGGCTCGGGCGGTTCGATCTGGGCATGTCGGGGGAATATACGGGCGATTTCGCATTCCGCCAGAACGATCCCCGTATAGAGGATATCTCCACGTGGCTTACGTTCAAGGCCGGTGCCGCCTATGCATTCCGCCGCCATGTCATAGCCCTGAACGCGGAATTCATGCACCATCGCCAGCATGCGGATGTCAAACACTTCCGGACCGGACAGTTCGCCGGTTTCTTCATCGAATACGGGTTCGGTATGTTCGACTACATTTTCAGCCCGATTTTCAATTCCATGGAACAACGGCAGCATATCAACGCTTACGGCGTGAATCTGACGTTCAATTCCGACCCTTCGCGGGCGTTGCGCCTGAATCTGTTGCTGGGATACGGCCGTGAAACGATGAAGACGGAAGAGAACAATTATAAGGTGAATCTCTACCGGGCTCCGGCCAATACTTTCGATGCCGATCTGGGCATATTGTGGAATGACCGTCGGTGGGGAGCGGAATTTTTGGTGAAGGCCGCTTATGAGGATAAAAAGGGAACGGAAAATATCTTCGAACGTTATATTTCGTCGTCTCAGGACGGTGTGGACGTGTACGATTTCCGCAAGATCGGAGAACAGAACCGCTATGGAATGAAGCGTCTGGACGGAAGTGCGGAACTCAAGGTTTCCCGTTTTCTGGGACGGCACTATACCGTGTCGCTGCTCGGAGGCGTCGGCTATATGATGCGCGAGGAGACCTACAAGGACCACGATTACCTGATCCGCAACGTGTTGCTGACCCCCTCCCTCGGAATCGGAGCCCGGTATTCCGGGGAGAAGTTCGATGTGGAGTTGCGCGGTTGCTGGAGCCACCGGACAGTTCCCGAGAGCCGCTATGAGGTCGGAGTCGACCTGGAAAAAAACACGGAATTCCAGCATGCGTTCACGACTTATGCCTACTATGCCAATACGGCGGAGCTGTATACGGCGGAACTGACCGTGGCAAGGCATTTCCGGTTCGGAACGTTCGGTCTGCGGGGGCAGATGCTTTGCGGACGGGGCAACCGTATTCCGGAGGCCGTCTACGATCTTTCCCGCTACGAGCAGGCCGTACCATCGACGTCGCAGCATACGATCAGCCGGACGCCGGACCGGCACGACTCGGTCTGGTTCCGGGTGTCGCTGTTCACCGTTTTTTAACAGAAAACAATCAAATTCAATTCATACACATAAACACGGAAGAAATGGAAATAAAAGTATTGGGAGGAGGATGCTCTTCATGCAGCCAGATGTACGACAACGCCCGGATCGCAGTCGACGAACTGGGGTTGGATCTGGAGGTGGAGTTCATTCACGACATCACGAAGGCATTGCAGTACGAGGTGCTGCAGATGCCGGCGCTCATCATCGACGAAAAGGCCGTATCCTTCGGCCGCGACCTGTCGGTGGACGAAATCAAGGAAATATTGAAAAAGTATCGATAACCAATTAAAAGAAGACGAAAAATGAAAACCGTAAAAATCATGCTGCCTCTTCTGGCAGCCCTCATGTTCGGCAACGGAGTTGTCCGGGCTCAAAACGAGGCGAAGCACGACAAACCGGCCGTAGAGGTCGTCGTGTTCCATGGAGTGAAACAGTGCCAGACCTGTCAGGCTATCAAGAAAAATTCGCAGGAGGTGGCGGAGGAACTTGCCGCCGACGGGAAGAACGTCTCTTACCGGGTCGTGGATTTTTCGAAACCCGAAGGCAAGGACGAAGCCAAGAAATATGAGATAGCCTGGACTTCGCTGTTGCTGATCCGTCACGATGCCGGTGATAAGGAAACGGTCCGTAACATTTCCAAGTTCGCCATCGAAAATGCACGGACGAATACCGAAAAGTTCCGCAAGCAGTTGGCCGAAGATATCGGGAAGCTGTTGAAAGAATAAGCCCGTGCGATGGAGCAATTCGTAAATTCTTTACTCGATAATTGCAATCTGCCGGTTCTCACGGCGTTCCTGCTGGGTATACTGACATCGGTGAGTCCCTGTACTTTCACGACCAACGTCATGGTCCTCGGATACATCGGCCGGGATATGAGCGGCGGCAGGCGTGTGTTCGCAAACGGACTGTTCTATACTCTGGGGCGCATCGTATCCTATACGGTGCTGGGACTGATCTGTATTCCCGTTTTGAAGAAAGGGGCCAGCACGTTTTTTGTTCAGAGCCTCGTCAGCGACTATGGCGGGTACATTCTCGCTCCGACGCTGATCGTCTATGGGGTATTCCTGCTGCTGGGCAGTAAGTTCCCTTTCGGCAAGTTCGGTTTCCGAGCTTCGGAGAGCAGCAAGCGTCTGCGGGGCAGTTTCGGAGCGTTCGTGCTGGGGCTGCTGTTCGCGCTGGCCTTTTGTCCCATCAGCGGCGTATTTTATTTCGGTATGCTGTTGCCGATGGCGGCGCTGGAGCCGGGAGGCTACCTCTATCCGGTTGTATTCGCCGTGGCCTCGGGAATTCTGGTGGTGCTCATCGCCTGGATCGTAGCCTTCGGCATGTCGAGCCTGGGGCGATTCTACAACCGGGTAAACCAGTTCCAGAAATGGTTGAACCTGATCGTTGCGGTCGCGTTCATTTTGGCAGGGATTTATTATTTTGTGATTTATTACATTTAATGTATCGAGATGAAAAAATTGGAATTGATGAAAGGGCCGTTTTCGCCCAAAGAAAAAATCGAGTATGCCGAAGGCAGTATCGTAAGTCAAGAGTTCATCCATAACCGGGCGGGTAACCTCACGCTTTTCTCGTTCGACGAGGGACAGCAACTGAGCGAGCATACCGCGCCTTTCGATGCCGTATGTCAGATACTGGACGGGGAGGCGGAAATTCACATCGCAGAGGACGTTTATCGTCTTACGGAGGGTCAGATGCTCATCATGCCGGCAAACGTACCCCATTCGGTACATGCCGTGAAGGCATTCAAGATGCTGCTTATTATGATCAAGGGATAAACCTTTATTCCTGCGCCCTTTTTCTGTCCCTGCAGAACAGGAAAAGGGCGTATTTATTCAGACAGCAAAATAACAGCCGGGACTACTCCGTCCCGCAATCGACAGATGAAAATATATTTCAATTCCGGAAGGACCGAGACTCTCGAGAAGAAACGCCTTGAATCCCTGCTCTGAAATAGGTTAAAATTCATTGCTTTATTCTTATACAATTTGATTTCAAGTTGACGGAAGAAGATAGAAAAGTAATCCACAGCCTGAATAGCGGCAAGTTGAAAGTGGTCCACAACACCCCTATACAGGCAAAATTCTTCTGGGATTACGACAAAAATCTCAAACCGGGCAACTGATATCCTGCTTAAAGAATCCGGAATACAACATCTACTAAAAAAGAGAGTATCATCACGATACTCTCTTTTTTATCCGCTTACGGATGAATCTCCGTTTTTTCCAATTTGTCGAAGAACAGTTCTACCTTCGAGTGCCGGTTGGCTTCCGTAGGAACGTAATCGGAAATGCCGCCTTCACCGGTCTTGGTGATCCTGTCGGACGGTAATCCCCGCTTGTTCAGCTCCGAGGCTATATAGTCTGCTCTCGAAACACTCAGGGCGTCGTTGATACCGACTGTTCCGGTCGCACTGTCGGCCGCTCCCGTAACCTTCACCGTCAGACCGTATTTCGTTGCAACTCGTACCAGTTCGTCGAGATTGACCAACTGGGAGGGGTCTGTCAAACGGGCCGTATTGAGGCTGAAAAAGAAATAGACGGGAGCGCCGATACATTCGCCGCCGGCCGGCCGGAAAGCGGCGGAATCCGCGGCGAGGGAGTCACGCCAGACGTTACGCCCATACAAGGAATCCGCAACACCGATCCCCACACGCTTGGGAACCGCCCCATCGCCGGACCGAACCTCCGTCGTGCCGAGAGGCGACGTTCCGTCCCACTGCC
>OHHL01000077.1_pt1 | contig 44726 bp, 45 predicted proteins | sample 1568031 | NCBI WGS metagenome assembly OHHL01 (sample SAMEA3879513, study PRJEB24766) | human gut metagenome | biome: human-associated habitat; feature: feces | place: USA | collected 1985/1987 | reverse complement strand
TACTGGGAGAAGGCAGCTTACGAAGAGGCTGAGCACGCCGCAAAATTCGCAGAGCTCCTCGGTGAGGTCGTAACCGACTCCACCAAGAAGAACCTGGAGATGCGTGTGGCTGCCGAGAACGGCGCTACCCTGGGCAAGTTTGAGTTGGCTAAAAAGGCTAAGGCTGCCAACCTGGATGCGATTCATGACACCGTGCACGAGATGGCTCGCGACGAGGCCCGCCACGGCAAGGCTTTCGAGGGCCTGCTGAAGCGCTACTTCAACACCGAAGTCTGATAAGGGTTCCCCGGTTATCTATGCTGCCCGCTGCAAGGACATTCCGCCTTGCAGCGGGCTTTTTGCGTTTTAATCGTGGTGACGACTTCTTTCGTAAAAGTGGAGTACCGGAGCGTCCGCAGACGCTCCAGTGCTCTAAAACAAAAAAGAATCTTTCCTCTGAAGATGCGCAAAGCGAATGCGGCGCGCATTCAAATCGTCCCGCTACAAAAGAGGCAGCTGCGCAGATTTTTGCGCAGCTGCCTCTTGCATTTTGTGGTGGCTGATACCCTTTACTGGATGCTGGTAACAGGGTAATCCTGTGCCTCCACGGCTTTCTTCAGCACTTCATCATCCACCTCTGCGTTCAGGGTAACGATGGCAGTACCGGCTTCATGGCTGACAACAGCCTCGTCCACCTGCGGCAGAGCCTCCAGCGCCTTCTTGACGCGGGCTTCACAGTGGGGGCACATCATGCCTTCTACGGTCAGGGTCTTTTTCATAGCGGTCTCCTCCTTTTGAGTTGTATCTTCCTCCGCTGCGGGCTGCACAAGGGCAGCGGGCAGGGCAGGGACGTGTTTGGGCGGGTGGTCACGCTTTGCGCTGTGCAGGTCAAACAGGTTCAGCCGCAAGGCGTTGCTCACCACGCAGAAGCTGGAAAGGCTCATGGCAGCTGCGCCGAACATGGGGTTCAGCGTCAGCCCTAAGGGGATGAACACACCGGCTGCCAGCGGAATGCCGATGATGTTATAGATAAACGCCCAGAACAGGTTTTCGTGGATGTTGCGCAGGGAAGCGCGGCTCAGCCGGATGGCGGCGGGCACGTCCGAGAGCTTGGAGTTCATCAGTACTACGTCTGCGGCGTCAATGGCTACGTCTGTGCCTGCGCCAATGGCAATGCCGGTGTCAGCGCGGGTCAGGGCAGGGGCGTCGTTGATACCGTCACCCACCATAGCTACCTTGCCGTACTTTTGCAGCTGCCGGATGACGGCCTCCTTGCCCTCGGGCAGCACCCCGGCAATCACCTCGTCCACCCCGGCCTGTCGGCCAATGGCCTCGGCGGTGCGCTGGTTGTCGCCGGTCAGCATCACCACGCGGATGCCCATATTCCGCAGCTCCCAGATGGCCTGCGGGCTGTCCTCTTTGATGGTATCTGCTACCGCGATAACGCCCAGCAGACGACCTGCGCCGCCAAAGAACAGGGGCGTTTTACCCTGAGCGGCCAGTGCAGCAGCCTGCGTTTGCAGCGCAGCGGGGATAGAGACCTTTGTGCCAATAAAAGCAGCGTTGCCGCCAAAAATCTCCTTACCCTCCAGCTTGGCGGTAAGGCCGTTGCCCGGCAGGGCAGTAAAATCGGTAACAGAGGGCAGCTCCAGCTGCTTTTCCTCCGCATAGGCCAGCACTGCCCGCGCCAGTGGGTGCTCACTGCGGCCCTCCAGCGCGGCTGCCAGCGTGAGCAGCTCGGTCTCGGTCACGCCCACAGCGGGCAGAAGGTCGGTGACGGTAGGCTCGCCGCAGGTGATGGTGCCGGTCTTGTCCAGCGCCACGATGCGGGTGCGCCCGGCCTCCTCTAGCGCCGCAGCGGTCTTGAACAGGATGCCGTTCTTCGCACCAAGGCCGTTGCCCACCATAATAGCTACCGGCGTTGCCAGACCCAGCGCACAGGGGCAGCTGATGACCAGCACCGAGATGCCCCGCGCCAGCGCGTAGCCTACATCCCGCCCCAGCAGCAGCCAAACAAGGGTGGTGACCACTGCAATGCTGATGACCGCAGGCACGAAAAAGCCGGATACGGTATCTGCGATCTTTGCAATGGGTGCCTTGGTAGCAGCGGCATCGCTGACCATGCGGATGATCTGCGCCAGCGTGGTGTCCTCGCCCACGCGGGTAGCACGACACTGCAGATAGCCGGACTGATTGGTGGTGGCGGCGCTTACCTTATCGCCCACGGCCTTGTCTACCGGGATGCTCTCGCCGGTCAGGGCGCTCTCGTTCACGGCACTGCTGCCCTCCAGCACAATGCCGTCCACCGGGATGTTCTCGCCCGGGCGCACCACAAAGATGTCCTCCTTCTGTACCTGCTCAATGGGTACGGTCACCTCGGTGCCGTCCCGCAGCAGGGTAGCGGTCTTGGGGGCAAGCTTCATCAGGCTTTTGAGCGCATCGGTGGTCTTGCCCTTGGAGCGCGCCTCCAGCATCTTGCCCACGGTAATGAGAGTCAAAATCATGGCGGCAGACTCAAAATAGAACTCCATCATGTAGTGCATGACAAGTTCTTCGTTGCCGTGCAGCTGCGCATCGGTCATGGCAAACAGGGCGTAGGTGCTCCACACAAAGCTTGCCATCGAGCCCATAGCCACCAGCGTATCCATGTTGGGGGAGCAGTGTACCAGCCCTTTGAAGCCATTGATGAAAAACTTTTGGTTGATCACCATCACGATGCCCGCCAGCAGCAGCTGTACCAGCCCCATGGCAATGTGGTTGCCGTCGAACCAGCGGGGCAGCGGCCAACCCCACATCATGTGCCCCATGGAAAAGTACATCAGCACCAGCAAAAAGCCCAGCGAGGCGATGAGCCGCCGTTTCAGCTTGGGCGTTTCGTGGTCTGCTAGAGCATCCAGCTCTGCGCTGGTGCTGGCCGCTGCGGCGGCTTTTTTGGGGCTTGCGCCGTAACCGGCCTGCTCTACGGCACGGATAATGGCGGCATCCTCAGCGGTGCCTTCTACGCCCATGGAGTTGGTCAGCAGGCTTACCGAACAGCCGGTAACGCCCGGCACGCTCTTTACGGCCTTTTCTACCCGGGCAGAGCAGGCCGCGCAGCTCATGCCGGTAACGTTGAATTGTTCCATTGTTGTTTCTCCTTGTGGTCAGTCTGCCCGGCGGGCGGTCATTTCATCAGCTTGGGCAGCAGCCGGAGCAGTTCCTCCAGCTTTTCGTCACTGCCGGCACGCAGGTCATCCGCCACGCAGCTGCCGATGTGCTGTGCCAGCAATTCCCGGGAAAAGCTGTTCAGCGCCGCATTGGCTGCGGCTACCTGTACCAGAATGTCCACACAGTAGGCGTCCTTTTCCAACATCCCGCGGATGCCGCGCACCTGCCCTTCAATGCGGTTCAGCCGGTTGAGCAGAGCTTTGTGTTCCTCCGGGCTGCGCACTTTGTGGCGGCAGCAGCAGGGGACAGCAGTGTCTGCCGCAGCGTCCGCTTCCGGCGTATCAACGCAGCAGCAACAGTGCTTTTTGGTCTCTTCCATATCGGAATCGCTCCTTTCATAAACCCCCATGGGGTATATTTTCTTGCAACAGCAGTATAGCACATAATATCCGACAATTCAAGTAGGAAATGAAATATAAATAGTACAGCTGACAAAAAATGGTTCGGAAACGCCGCAGGCGTTTCTGAACCATAAATTAAAAGATGAAATTCCGCTGAACATGGCCAGAGCGCACGCGGAGGCCATTCAAAACCGCTGCATATAAGAAAACGAGGGAAGCCCGCAGGCTTTCCCTCGTTGTAAGCTCTTACTTTACTTCCAGAATGCGCGGTGCAAACAGGCTCCACATCTTGCCCCACCAGTACCAGTCGTGGGATACGTCACCGCCCCAGATCTCCAGATGTGCGGGCATTTCCTGATCCTTCAGTAGATCGGCCAGTGCCTGCGTGTCGTCCAGTGCATCGCCCTCGTAGGCACCCTGACCGGCACAGAGGATCAGGCTGTTCTCCTCAGCCTTGGCCAGCGCCGGCTTGTTGGCAATGCCGTTCTCCTGCAAATAGGCAAGGGGAGCGCAGCGCAGCACCATGTCATCGCTGTCGGTGCCCCAGAAACGGGTCAGGTCGTAGATGCCGCCCATGCCCACAGCACCTGCAAACAGGGTGGGACGGCGCAGACGGCAGTGGACGGCGTGGTAAGCGCCCAAGTCTACACCGGCAGTCCAGATCCGGGTGCCCTTTTTGGCGTTGTTCAGGGTCAGAATACGGGGAGCAAGCTCAGCGGTCAGGTAGACGAAATACTTCTCCTGCAGCTCGGCGCGGCGGCGCTGGGGCAGATCACCGTTCAAAAGGCCCTCGCCGTCCATGGCATCTGCGCAGAACAGCTGCACCTTACCCTCGTTCAGCAGCTGGGCAATGGCATCGGGCATCCCGTTGTTCTCCCAGTCATAAAAACGGCCGCCGCGGGCGGGCAGTGCCAGCACCGGCACACCGGCATGGCCGTACACCTTAAACTCCATCTCACGGCCCAGAACCGTGCTCCACTCTTTGTAATAGGTACCCTGGATCATAAATCAAGCACTCCTTATTTTATCATTCACCGGCCCGGGCACAGTCGCTGTGCACCGGTGCCGGATTTGGAAGCTATAATCAGACAAACTGGTTGCGCTGCGGGTCGTAATCGTAGCCCACAGCGTGCAGCTTTGCGCACAGACCGGCCTTGTCGGCCTCCAGATCTTCGCACAGCGCATCGAGATCTTTATACTGATCCCGCAGTTTCAGGTTCACCACGCTCAGCAGCATGATGGGATCAACAGGCAAAGACATTTTATTCCTCTCCTTGCGGCAAATAAAAAAGCCGGCCACTCGACAAAGTGACCGGCCACATACACCAAATTAGACAGCGCGGGTAACTTTGCCAGCGCGCAGGCAACGGGAGCATGCGTAGACATACTTGGGAGAGCCCTCCACGACCGCCTTGACACGACGGACATTCGGCTTCCAGGTACGGTTGGAACGGCGATGAGAGTGAGAGACCTTGATACCAAAGGTAACACCCTTGCCGCAGCATTCACACTTAGCCATGGTAATTGCACCTCCTACAGTGAAGTATGGAATCAAAATAATCAGCTTGACTATTTTACCAGAGATACAAAGAAAAAGCAAGTCTTTTTTTAAATTTTCTGTAGCTTTTTGCATTCCCGGTGCTGTGGGGCTTGTGCAGGACACAAAAAAATAGTATTATAAAGAATGAAATTCGTTTTGACAGGAGATTTACATGACCACACAGGCAACCTATTATATCATCCGCGCACTGGTGGCGCTGGTGGCCATTCCGTTCCACGAGGCTGGCCATGCGCTGGCAGCATGGCTTCTGGGCGATGCCACCGCCAAACGCGAGGGGCGTCTTTCGCTGAATCCCTTTGCACACTTTGACCTGCTGGGCACCCTGTGCATGGTGTTTGCAGGCGTGGGCTGGGCAAAGCCTGTGTCCACCAACCCCCGCAACTTCAAAAACCCCAAGTGGGGCATGGCGCTTACGGCACTGGCAGGCCCTGTGGCAAACCTTGTGCTGGCTTACCTTGGCATGGTGGCATGGAAGGTAATGTACTACTGGGCGCCGGTCAATAACGCTACCATTTACATTGCCATGTTCCTGCGCTATCTGGTGCTGATGAACGTCAGCCTTGCGGTGTTCAACCTGATTCCGGTGCCGCCGCTGGACGGCAGCCGCATTCTGCTGGTGGTGCTGCCGCAGCGCATCTACTTTGGCCTGATGCGGTACGAAAAATATATCATGATCGTCATGCTGGCAGCGGTTTGGGGCGGCTTTCTGGATACGCCGCTCTACTACCTGAACAACGTAGTGTGGTCGCTTTTGGGCGCAGGCACCGGCTATATCGATAAGATCGCCTACACCGTTTATGCCAGCAGCCTTGGGGCGGTGATCTGAGTGGCAGAGGAATTGACCTTCCATTTAGAAGATTTTGACGGCCCGCTGGAATTATTGCTGGCTCTGGTGGCCAAGCATAAGATGGACCTGCACAATATCCCCATCCTGCAGCTGATCGACCAGTACACCCGCACCGTGGAGCAGGCTGACCCTGACCCCGAGACCGCCAGCGCCTTCATTGAAATGGCGGCGCATCTGGTGGAGATGAAAAGCTTTCTGTTGCTGCCCCGCAGCGAAGAGGGCGAGCGCATGAAACAGGAACTTACCGGCCAGCTGATTGAGTACGACCAGTGCCGCCGCATGGCGGCTCTGCTGCGCGCAAAAGGAGAGGCTGCTCCGGTATTCGTGCGCCGTCCCATGGAAGTGGAGTGGGATAACACCTACGCGCTGCACCATGCCCCGCAGATGCTTGCGGACTACTGGCAGGCACTGGCAGGCCGCACTAGGATCCGCCGCGTGCCCACTCAGCAGCAGTTTGAGCCGCTGGTCACCGCGCCCATGGTATCGGTCACCAGCCGGGTGGTGTACATCCTGCGCCGGATGCTGGGCGGCACCGTGGCAAAAATGGAGCAATTGTTTTCCCGCAGCCAGAGCCGCAGCACTAACGTAGCTACCTTTCTGGCGCTGCTGGAACTGGTGCGCGGCGGACGCATCGCGTTGGACGACCGGGGAGCGCTGACCATGCGCCGCACCCGCCCGGAACGCAATAAGGAGAACCCATGAACCAGAAACAAACCCTTGCCGCCGTGGAGGCTATGCTTTTTGCCTGCGGCGACCCCATAGGTGCTGATAAGCTGGCACAGGCGGTGCAGCTGCCCCAGTCCAGCGTGGATGCCGCACTGGAGACCCTGCACACCCGCTATCAGCGGGAAGACAGCGGCCTGTGCCTGCTGCATCTGAATACCCGGTGGCAGCTGGCTACCAAGACCCAGTGGGCAGACTGTGTGCGCCGCGTGCTGGACAGCCGCCGCGCCGTACCGCTTGGCCCTGCGGCTATGGAGACCCTGACCGTCATCGCCTACAACCAGCCGGTGTCCCGCGCCTTTATTGAGCAGGTGCGCGGCGTGGATTCCTCCTCCAGCGTGTCCGGTCTGCTGGAAAAGGGGCTCATCGAAGAAGCCGGACGTCTGGATCTGCCGGGTCGTCCGGTCAGCTTCCGCACCACCGATACATTTTTGCGTGTGTTCGGACTGTCCAGTCTGGCAGACCTGCCGCCGGTGCATAGCGACGCACCGGCAGATGATCCGACCGAAAGTGAGGGCTGATCCATGGGCATGGTTCTTTCCGCAGTGGGCGCTTGTCTGCTGTTCGTCCTCAAGGCGGTGGGCATCCTGCTGCTGATTTTGTTGGTGCTGGCGGCGCTGTTGCTGCTGTGCCCCTTCTGCGCGGATGTCTGCTGGCAAAACGATACGCTTACCGTAAAGGCCGGGGCACTGGGCACCACTTTTCCGGTGTTCCAATACCCAAAGCCGGAACCTCCCGCCCAGCCGGAGGAGCCCAAGGGCTTTACCGGCAGACTGAAAGCAAAATTCCGCGCATGGCGTGCGGAGCGTAAGCGCAAAAAAGCTAAAAAAAAGGCTGCGCAGCCCGCAAAGCCTAAAGCCGAAAAGCCGCCCCGCCAAAAGGCAAAGATCACGCTGGATGTGATCTGCACCATGCTGCGGGGCGTGGGTACGCTGCTGCGGGCAGTGTTTGGCGCGCTCCGCTTTACAAGGATTTCGGTCTGCCTTGGTGTGCGCGGGGACGACCCCGCCGCAGCTGCCCGCAATTACGGCAAGCTGCAAGCGTGGCTGTACCCGACCCTTGGCGTGCTGGACCATTTCTTCTTTCTGGAATTTGACCAGCTGCGCGTTCTGCCGGACTTCGGCAGCGCCCAGCCTACTGTGCCGGACAAGGTGTCCTTCCGGGTCAGCGCACAGGCGCTGTTCATCGTCATTGCCGCTGTGCGGGTACTGTACGAGTTCTGGCGTAAAAAAGTATTGGACATTTTTATTTGAAGATGATACACTAAATCTATCTCAGAATGCTTTCCGGCGGCCTGCTGCCTGCACGGATGAATAAAGGAGAGTTGTTTTATGGCAGAGCATCCTATTCAGGGCCTGATGAACGTTACGATGGAGAAAATTCACCAGATGGTGGACTCCAACACCATTATCGGCAAGCCCATCACCACCGAGGATGGCATCACCATCCTGCCGGTGTCCAAGGTGAGTTTTGGTTTCGCCTCCGGCGGTACCGATTTTAACGGCAAGAACGCTGCCAACAAGGATCTGTTTGGCGGCGGCTCCGGTGCCGGTGTCAACATTCAGCCGGTGGCATTTCTGGTCATCAAGGATGGCTGCGTGCGCACCATCCAGCTGTCGGATAGCTCCAACAGCATCGACCGTGCCCTGACTATGCTGCCTGAGCTGGTAGAAAAGCTTACCACTCTGGTCAAAAAGGACGCCAAGGCACCCGCAGAGGAGCCCAAGGCAGAGTAACCTTTTATACAAATCAAGCCGCAGCCGCAGATCTTTTGGTCTGCGGTCTATATAGCCGCGCACCGTGCCCCGCAAAAGCAGGGGAGCGGTGCGCGTTTTGAGCGCCGTGAGGCGCACAAGGAGTAATATTATGGCAGAAGAACGTATTCAGAAGATCATGGCCGAGCAGGGTCTGTGCTCCCGCCGCGCCGCCGAGCAGATCATTGCCGAGGGCCGCGTCAAGGTCAACGGCCACCCCGTCAAGGTGGGCGACAAGATGGACCCCAACCGTGACGTGCTCCATGTGGATGACGAGCGCATCTACATCCAGAAAAACCAGCAGCTGTATTATCTGGCGCTGTACAAGCCCCGTGGCTATGTGACCACCGCTAGCGATGAGCTGGGCCGCAAGACCGTGATGGACTTGGTCAGCGACATCCCCGCCCGCCTGTACCCGGTGGGTCGTTTGGATAAGGACAGCGAGGGTCTGCTGCTGATGACCAACGACGGTGCCTTTGCACAGGCCGTCACCCATCCGTCCGGCGGTATCTCCAAGCTGTACCGCGTTACCGTGCAGCCCCGCGCCGACGAGGCCACCATCCTCAAGCTGAGCAGCGGCGTCGTGCTGGACGACGGCACCAAGACCATGCCCTGTGCCATCAATGTGGTCACCGATGAGCCTGGCCGCACCGTGATGGAGATGACCCTGAAGGAGGGCAAGAACCGCGAGATTCGCCGGATGTGCGAGAGTGTGGGTCTTGAGGTGGTGCGCCTGAAGCGCAACGCCGAGGGCGTGGTCAAGCTGGGAATGCTCAAGCCCGGTACCTACCGCGAGCTGACTAAGGCCGAGGTGAACGGTCTGCGTGCCGCAGCGGTCAAGGGTCGTGCACAGACCCGCTCTGCTGCGCAGCAGTCCAAGGCTGCCGAGCGCCGTCCTCGCGGCCCCGTGGGCAAAAACACACCCCGTAAGCAGAAGTAAGGAGTTATCGGATCATGGAACGAGAAACTCTGAAATCCCGTCTGGGCTTTATTCTGCTTTCCGCAGGCTGTGCCATCGGCATCGGCAACGTGTGGAAGTTTCCGTATATTGCAGGTCAGGGCGGCGGCGGTGCTTTTGTACTGTTCTACCTGATCTTTCTAGTCATTCTGGGTCTGCCTATCATGACCATGGAATTCGCCGTGGGACGCGCCTCCCGCAAAAGTCCGGTGCGGGCGTATCAGGCACTGGAAAAGCCGGGGCAGAAGTGGCACATCCACGGCTACTTCACCCTCATCGGCTGCTACCTGCTGATGATGTTCTACACCACCGTGGCGGGCTGGATGCTGCACTATTTCTACATGACCGCCGTCGGCAAACTGGCGGGGCTCAACGCCGAGCAGGTGGCCGGTAAGTTTACCGAAATGCTGGCCAGCCCCGCTACTATGACCTTCTGGATGGTATTTGTGGTGGTAGTGAGCATTCTGGTGTGCGCCAAGGGTCTGCAAAGCGGTCTGGAGCGCGTGACTAAGGGCATGATGATCGCCCTGCTCCTCATTATGGTGGTGCTTGCCGTCAACAGCCTGTTCATGCCCGGGGCAAAGGAAGGCCTTTCCTTCTTCCTTGTGCCGGACTTTGCCCGGATGCAGGAGGTGGGCGTGGTCAACACACTGGTCTCCGCTATGAATCAGGCCTTCTTCACCCTGAGCCTTGGCATCGGCGCAATGGCCATCTTCGGCAGCTACATCGGCAAAGAGCACGCCCTGCTGGGCGAGAGCGTCCGCGTCGTGGTGCTGGATACCTTCGTCGCCGTCACCGCCGGCCTCATCATCTTCCCGGCCTGCTTCACCTACGGTGTGGACCAGACCAGCGGCCCCAGCCTTATCTTTATCACCCTGCCCAACATCTTTGCCAATATGTCCATGGGGCGGCTGTGGGGCAGCCTGTTCTTTTTGTTCATGGCTTTTGCAGCCATGTCCACCGTGCTGGCAGTGTTCGAGAATATCATCTGCTGTGGCATGGAACTGACTGGCTGCAGCCGTAAAAAGTCCAGTCTGGTGAACCTTGTGCTCATCATCCTGCTGTCCATGCCCTGTGTGCTGGGCTATAACCTGTGGGCATGGGATGGCTTTGCAGTGTTCGGCGGTGCTGTGCTGGATGTAGAGGACTTTCTGGTCAGCAACCTCTTCCTGCCGCTGGGCAGCCTGGTATATCTGCTGTTCTGCGTTACCCGCTACGGCTGGGGCTGGCAGAACTACAAAAAAGAGGTCAACACCGGCAAGGGTCTCAAGGTACAGGACTGGATGCGCGGCTACCTGACTTATGTGCTGCCGCTCATCGTGGTGTTCATCTTTGCATTTGGTCTCTACGACAAATTCCTTGCATAAGTGATCCCAGCGTCTGCTCCGTCTTTGATTGACGAACAGGCGGAACAAGTGTAATATAAAAGCATATAGGGTGCTTCTCCCGGCGGGAAACACTGCTATATGCTTTTTTGTATTCAAAAAGGAGGAAACACACCCATGCACATTCTGGTCTGTGACGATGATGCGGCCTTCGCTGCACAGATGGACGAGTACATCTCGGAATGGTTCCGCGCCCGGGAGATTCAGGTGCAGAGCACCGTCTGCACCAGCGGCGAGCAGCTGCTGGCTACCCCGGAGCTGGAACGCTACCAGCTGGCGTTTCTGGATGTAGACCTGAAAACCACCGACGGCATTGCACTGGGACGCAAGCTGCGGCAGGTCGCCCCGGATATCGTGCTGGTGTACATTTCGGCTTATCTGGAATTTGCCCCGCAGGGCTACACGGTCAACGCTTACCGCTACCTACTCAAGCGGGATATTGCCGCCCAGCTGCCCAGCTGTCTGGAGGATATTTTTTCCGGCATGTCCGACCCCCGAAAAACGCTGGAGGTGCACCATAACCGCACCACCAGTGAGATTCCGCTGGATCAGATCTATTATCTGGAAAGCGATCTGCGGCAGATCAACGTCTACGGCGATATTCCGCACCAGCCCATCTGCACCTTTTACGGCAAGATCGCTGATCTGCCCGCCATGCTGTACGAAAACGGCTTTTTGCAGGTAGGGCGCAGCGATGTGGTCAATCTGCAATATGTGCGCTCCATCCGCAACTATAAGGTGGAGCTGCGCAGCGGGGTAGAACTGAGCGTCAGCCGACAGTACTATACAGCCATCCGCAGCGCATGGCTGGAATGGAAGGGGCAGTTCGGTGATGAATGAAGAATTCTGGCGCTGGTATATGTACGGCCACTGGGTCTGCCTGACCCAATGGCTCGGCTTTATCATGGTGGAATATGCTTATCTTGGCAAGGGAAAGGTAAAGCACCCTCTGGTGTGGTCCGGAGTTATAACCATGCTTACGATGACCCTCTCGGTCATGCGCAACCATGGCTTTTTTACGCCGATGGCAGTGGTTTACACGCTTCTTTTTCTGTTCATCACAGTTATGCTGTTTGGTGGCACGCCGGGGCAGAAATTTACCGCCTGTCTGATCAACGGTACCATGTGCCTGTTGGTCGAAAACAGTATGCGGTATGTCATATCGTGGATACTGAAGTGTGAACTGCAGCAGGTTATCCAACGCGCAGACTGTCTGATCATCATAGCGGTGGCAAATTTGGTGGTGGGCGCAGCTGTGGCCTTTTTGGTAAGCAAGTGGCGCAGGCGCAATGCACTGGAGCCTTTGCAGGCGCTGACCATGAGCTTTTTTCCGGGCGTGGTCGTGGTGCTGAACATCCTGCTTATGCTCACAGATAACAACAAAAGGGCCACCATGGCCACAATGGGGATGACAGTGGGGCTTACGGTGGCTGTCATGGTGCATCTGTGCATCGTGGCAATGTTCAATGATCAGGTCATGCAGCGTCGCAGCCTGCATTTTCAGGCCGAGCTGGAGCAGCAGCGGGCTTCGGCTCTGCTGGATTCCTACACTGCCCAGCGCCGTCTGACCCATGAGTTCACCAACCATATCGGTGCGTTGCGTGCCTTGCTGGCACAGGGAGATGTGGCCGGTGCGCAGGACTATATTGCCGGTGTGGATAAGGCTGTGGCGGCCAGCACTACCATTATGGATACCCACAACCCGCTGTTGGACTCCATCCTGACTCGCAAGTACGAGGAGGCCACCCGGCAGGGCGTAAGCGTGTATTTTGATCTTTGCGACCTGCGGGATTTTCCCTTAAGCGGAGTGGATATGGTCACCGTGCTGGCCAATCTGCTGGATAACGCCATCTGTGCCGCAGCGCAGGCGTACCCGCCGGAGGTCTACGTGCGAGTGCGCAAAACGGAGGAGGAATATCTTCTCTCGGTGCGCAACCGGGTGCAGCGGGACGTGGAGCTGCCGCCGGATGGGCAGTTACCCCGCACCACCCGCAAGGAGCCCGGCCACGGCATGGGGCTTTCCAACGTGCGGGATGTTTTGCTGCGCCACGGCGCGGAGTATACCCTGAGCTGCCGGGACAATTGGTTCCGCTTTACCTGTGCGGTGCCCACCGGCAATTCATGACATCTGCACCGTCAGAATATGACAATTTTTGTGCAACAGAAGCGTAACTCTGCTATACTGTGGTCAGTAAAGGAAGCCTTCCGTGCGGACATGGTCACGTTGCGGTGGGAGGGTAACACCCCTCTTTTTAAGAGCTTTGTTGCTGGATGGAAAAACAGTCTGCGGTGCGTGTAAGCAGGCTGCCTACCTTTGCTTTTTTTGGATTGTGCAGGAATGCACAGTACCTTGCTGACGGGACTTTCTGCGGCGGGCCTTTTGGGGGTTGCAGTCGATAAAGTTTCTCGATGCGTCGCAATTCCGGCGCTGCCTGCTGTACGGGAATGGCATAGGCAAGCCGGGGTATCGTGCGCTGCAAAGAGTCCCGTCAGTTTTCTTTTGCACCAAAAAGGACTGCTGTACATGGGTTTTGCCCAGTATAGCAGTCCTTTTTATCTATTAAATCATCGTATCTGCCAGTCAGCAGAAAGCCGACCCGCCGCGCGACTGTTTCGGTAGAAAACCAGCGCGGCAGCTGCGGTTTCCCTCTGCGTCCCTCCCATGAAAAAGCAGCTCAGCCAAGCCCGCAGGCTTGGCTGAGCTGCAAAACTAAAATGCGATTCCTTAAACTATGCGCAGAGCGAAGCGGAGCGCATTTAAAATCGTAAAAAGCGCAGTTACTCCGGCTTTACCTGCAGCTCCTGCTCGCAGTAGATGCAGCGGTACTTGCCGTTGGAGCTCAGCTCAAAGATCTGGTCGCACTCCTCTTCAATGCTGGAGATGCAGCGGGGGTTCTTGCAGCGTACAATGTTCACCAGACGCTTGGGGGGCTTGGGCTGCTCCTTGCGGACAGCCTTGCCGTTTTCAATAATGGTCACGCTGATGTTCGGGTCCAGATAAGCCAGCACATCTAGGTTCAGCCAGGAGGCATCGCCCTCTACCTTGATGATGTCCTTGCGGCCGCTGGCCGTCTTTTTGCTGCGGGCGTTCTGGATCAGCGCCACGCTGGCAGTGCGGTTGCCCGCAATGCCCAGCAGATCCATCAGACCAACGGCAGTACCTGCCTTGATGTGGTCGATGACAATACCGTTCTGAATCTCGTCAATATTCAACATATCAGTTCTCCTCCTTCGGTGCTTTGGGGTCTGCAAGCCCCAGCAGGGTCATAATCAGTGCCATGCGGACGTAAACGCCGTTCTGCACCTGCTCAAAATAAGCGGCGCGCGGGTCGTCGTCCACATCCAGTGCGATCTCGTTCACGCGGGGCAGGGGGTGCAGCACTGCCATGGTGGGCTTGGCCTGTGCCATCTTTTCGCGGGTCAGCACATAGCTGTTCTTCAAGCGGATGTAGTCCTCCTCGTTGAAGAAGCGCTCCTTCTGCACGCGGGTCATGTACAGGATGTCCAGTTCCGGCATGGATTCCTCCAGACTGCGGGTCTCCTTGTAGGGGATGCCGTTGGCCTCCAGCACGTCGTTGATGATATAATCCGGCACCCGCAGCTCCTCCGGGCTGATCAGCACAAAGCGCACATTCTTGCAGCGCGCCATGGTCTTGAGCAGGGAGTGGACGGTGCGGCCGAACTTCAGATCGCCGCAGAAGCCGATGGTCAGGTTGTCGAAATGGCCCTTTTCCTTGTGGATGGTGATGAGGTCCGTCAGGGTCTGGGTGGGGTGCTGGTGGCCGCCGTCGCCTGCGTTGATGACCGGAACCTCCGAGCGCATCGAAGCGACAAGCGGCGCGCCCTCCTTCGGGTGGCGCATGGCAATGATGTCTGCGTAGCAGCTGACCGTGCGCACCGTATCCGCTACGCTCTCGCCCTTTGCTGCGGAAGAGCTGTTAGCGGACGAGAAGCCGAGTGTCTTACCGCCCAGGCTCAGCATGGCCGATTCAAAGCTCAGTCTTGTACGGGTTGAGGGCTCAAAGAAGAGCGTGGCCAGAATTTTACCGTCGCACTTGTGGGCATATGCCTCGGGGTTTGCGATGATATCCTTGGCCTTTTCGACCAGCTCGTCGATTTCCTGCGTGCTCAGCTGCAAAATGTCAATCAGATGGTTCATATCAGTTGTTACCTCCAATCCATGATTCGTCTGCGGGGTTGTTCCGGAACTGAATCAGCCGGACAACGTCTTCTTGCTTGATATAGTTCTGCTCCGCTGCAACAGCAGCGATCACATCAAAATTTGTCAGGCTCACGTTCTTCACGTTTGCCGCGGCCAGCCGCTCGAGACCCTTTTTCATGCCGTAGGTGAAGATGCTCACCACACCGAGCACCTCCGCGCCTGCCGCGCGCAGAACCTTCACCACGTCCAGAACGCTTCCGCCGGTGGAAACGAGGTCCTCCACCACTACGACCTTCTGACCCTTTTCAAGTCTTCCTTCGATCTGGTTCTGCCGGCCATGGTCCTTGCTCGAGCCGCGGACATAGCCCATTGGAAGCTTCATCATGTGTCCGACAATGGCCGCGTGCGCGATACCTGCCGTACTCGTGCCCATAAGCACCTCCGCCTGCGGATATTCGCGCTCAATGGTCTGCATGATCGCCGTCTCCACCTCCGTGCGCACATCAGGTGCAGTGAGAATCAGGCGATTGTCGCAGTAGACCGGGCTCTTGATGCCGCTGGCCCAGGTAAACGGCTCGTCCGGCCGGAAAAACACGGCGCGGATGGAAAGTAAGTCCTCTGCAATTTTGCGTTCTGTCGCGTTCATGCGCTTGTCCCCCTGTTGTTCTGATAACATGATCTTCGTAAATTCCTCCGGTGTCCGGCAGATCAGATCTGCGCCTGCCTGCGCAAGCTCTTCCCGGCTTCCGTAGCCGTACAAAATTCCGGCTGTCCGGATGCCTGCCAGCTTGCCGCCAATGATATCGTGCTTGCGGTCGCCCACAATCATCGCCTGCGTAAGGTCGGTGCAGCCTGCTTTTTGCAGCGCCGCGCGGATTACATTCACCTTTTTTCCTGCTTGCGTATTATCGCCCGGCGCGCCGCAGATCGCTTCAAAATACGGCGCCAGGCCGAAATGCCCCAGCACCTGCACGGCCATGCTCTCGAGCTTCGAGGTTGCCACAAACAGCCGAAAGCCGTTTTTTTGCAGCGTGTCCAGCATCTCGCGCACACCCGGATACGGCTCGTTCTCTAACCATCCGGCGTCATGGTAGTACACGCGGAACTGGTCAATCGCGCCCGGGATATCCTCTTTCGGCATAAACTGACCGAACGTCTCGTCAAGCGGCGGCCCGACAAAAAAGTCAAGCTCCTGCCAGTCTCTCTCCACCCCATACGCGCGCAACGCAAACTGCGAGGCCTTCATAATGCCGGGACCGGAATCGGTCAGCGTGCCGTCCAGATCGAATAAAATGATACGCTCCTGCATCGCTTACCCCACGAACTCTTCTGCGCACCGCAGATACGCCGCAACCGGGTCGGCCGCCTGGGTAATGGGACGGCCAACTACAATGTAGTCAGAGCCAATCTCCCGTGCGCGTGCCGGAGTTGTGATGCGCACCTGGTCGTCTGCCTTGCTGTCTGCAAAGCGGATGCCGGGTGTGACCGTGGCAAAGTGTTTGCCGCAGGCCTCATGAATCTTGCCTGCCTCCAGCGGCGAACAGACCACGCCGTCAAGTCCCGCCAGCTCCGCGTTTTTCGCGTAGTCGATGACGACCTCGGAAAGCTCCTTGTGAATTTCAATCTCCTCTTCCATGCTCTGCTGGCTTGTCGAGGTCAGCTGCGTAACGGCAATAAGAAGCGGTCTCGTTCCGTCTGCGCGGGTAAGACCCTCCAGAGCGGCTGTCATCATCGCGCGCGTGCCTGCCGCATGCAGGTTCACCATATCCACATCAAGCGCCGAGAGCACCGCCATCGCCTTTTTGACCGTGTTCGGAATGTCGTGGAGCTTGAGGTCCAGGAAGATTTTGTGACCCCTTGCCTTGATTTCGCGGACGATGGACGGACCCTCGGCATAGAACAGCTCCATGCCGATTTTCACAAACGGCTTGCGGTCTGTGAACTGATCGAGAAAGGCCAGCGTCTTTTCGCGGCTGTCAAAATCCAGAGCGATGATTACGTCTTTACCCATGGTGTGCGCCTCCTATGATATCTTTCAGATTCTGTATGTTGTAGTTCTGCATTGCCTGCGGAAGATCCCGGACAATATCGCGGCAGGCATAGGGATTCACCAAGTTTGCCGCGCCGACCTCCACCGCCGTTGCTCCGGCCAGCATCAGCTCCAGCACATCTTCCGCGCGCGTCACGCCGCCCATGCCGATGATCGGAATTCTGACCGCCTCATAGACCTGCCAGACCATCCGCACGGCAAGCGGAAAAATTGCTGGACCGGACATGCCGCCCGTTTTGTTTGCCAGCAGCGGCCGCTTCGCGCGCAGGTCGATGCGCATGCCAAGCACCGTGTTGATTAAGCTCACCGCATCCGCGCCCGCGTCTTCGCACGCCCTGGCGATATCTGCAATGCTTGTGACATTCGGAGAAAGCTTCACAATAACGGGCTTTTTGACCGCAGCCTTTACTGCCCTTGTGACGCTTGCAGCAGCTTTCGGATCCGTTCCGAAGGCGAGGCCGCCGCCGTGGACGTTCGGGCAGGAAATATTCACTTCCAGCCAGCCGACCTGCTCGCATGCGTCAAGCTTCCGGCAGACCTCAACGTACTCTTCGATCGAAAACCCGCTCACATTCGCCATGACCGGCTTGTGAAAAACCTGCTTGAGCCGCGGAAGCTCTTCTGCTATCACCGCGTCCACGCCCGGGTTTTGCAGGCCCACGGCGTTGAGCATACCGCCGGGCGCCTCTGCAATGCGCGGCTGCGCGTTTCCAAGGCGCTGCTCGCGAGTTGTTCCTTTAAAGGAAAAGGTTCCAAGGCAATCGATATCGTAGAGCTCTGCAAACGTGTACCCGTAGCCAAAGGTTCCGCTGGCCGGAATGACGGGGTTGTCGAGCTCAATGCCGCAGAGTGAAACTGCTGCCCTCACCATATCAGTTCCTCCTTTCGGAACACGGGTCCTTCCTTGCAGATCCGTTTCGGTCCATGTGCTGTCTCAATGGTGCAACCCATGCACGCGCCAAAGCCGCAGCCCATCCGCGCTTCCAGGCTCAAAAAGCCCGGCTTTTCCGTCCTGGCGCACAGCGCGCGCAGCATCGGCATCGGCCCGCAGGCACAGAATGTGTCAAACGCTTCCGGCAGCACATCTGTTACAAAGCCTTTGCTACCCACGCTTCCATCGGCGGTTGCAAGAATCGTCTCAATTCCAAGCGCTTCAAATTCTTCTTTGTAGAAAATCTCGCTCGCCGTATTAAATCCAAGAATTACAGCCGGTGTTTTCCCAGCCGCAAGGAGTCTCTTTGCAAGGCTATACATCGGCGGCACGCCGATGCCCCCGCCGATCACAAGCGTCTTTTCTCCGCACGCCGTCACGTCAAATCCATTTCCAAGGCCGCACAGCGCATCAATCGTCTGACCAGGCTTCATTTCGGCCAGCGCCCTTGTGCCATCTCCGACCGCGCGGTATAAAATTGTGACACTTCCGTCCTCCCAGTCGCAGACGGAAAGCGGCCGTCTGAGGAAAAAGCCCGGAATACTGAGCTCCAGGAACTGTCCTGGCGCGGTGATGGCCGAGGCGTCCCCTGCCAAACGTAGCCGGTACACATTCGGCGCAAGCCGCGCGTTTTCTGTCAGTGTAAAGCGTACTTCGTTCAAAGCGTTTCCTCCTTCCAGACGATCTTTCCATCAATCATTGTCATCTTGCATACGCCGGTGAGCGTGACGCCTGCAAACGGCGTTGCCCGACCCATCGACAAAAACTGTTCCGGCTCTACTACATAACTCTCGCTCAGGTTGAAGACTGTCAGATCTGCCGGCTGCCCGATGGCAAGCTCCGTGCCGCAGCCAAAGCGGCGCATCGGCGCGTCGTGCATCAGATCCATAAGCTTTCCGAGCGGCAGAACGCCTGGCTTCACTAAGCTTGTGTAGCAGGCGGCAAAGGAGGTTTCCAGACCCACAACGCCCATCGCGCTTTTTTCCAGTCCGCGGGCTTTTTCTTCCCGGCTGTGTGGCGCGTGATCGGTCACAATCATGTCAATCGTTCCATCCAGAAGTCCCTCGATCAGCGCGTCGCGGTCTTCCCTGCTTCTGAGCGGTGGATTCATCTTGAACCGTCCGTCCTCCTGCAAATCATCCTCCGTAAAGGTCAGATAATGCGGTCCTGTCTCGCATGTTACATTTACGCCGCGCCGTTTTGCCTCCCGGATGATCGAAACGCTTTCCTTCGTGGAGACGTGACACACATGATATGCACAGCCTGTCTCCTCTGCCAGGCGCACATCGCGCGCAATCTGGCCCCACTCGCTCTCGGAGCAAATGCCCCGGTGGCTGTGGGTCTTTGCATATGCGCCGTCGTGGATATAGCCGCCACGAAGCAGGCGATTGTCCTCACAGTGCGCGGCCAGAATTTTCCCAAGCCTTCTGCACTGCTCCATCGCCTCGCGCATCAGGCTCTCCGACTGTACGCCCTTTCCATCGTCGGAAAATGCAATTACCTCCGGGACCATCGCGTCCAGATCTGCCAGCTGCTCGCCCTTTTGCCCGACGGAAATTGCGCCGTAGGGGTGCACATGCACGCAGGCGCTTTCCCGGATACGGCGCAGCTCCTCTTCCAGTGACGCCTTGCAGTCCGGCACCGGGTTCAGGTTCGGCATCGCCGCCACGTGGGCAAAGCCGCCGTGCGCCGCCGCGAGTGTTCCGGTGCGGATCGTCTCCTTATAAGAAAATCCCGGCTCACGAAGATGAACATGCACATCAACGAAACCGGGAAAAATAACTGCGTTATGAACTTCAATACAAACAGTATCCGTAGGGCAGGAAACACGATCTCCGATAGAAACAATTCTGCCGTCTGAAACAAGAACATCTGCCGGACGGAGCGAGCCGTCTTTCCATACCTGGGCATGCTTGAAACAAGTCCGCATAACTGACCTCCTGTGTTTTGGCGCTCGATGCATTATAAAAGATCGCGCGGCGATTGTCAAGTTTTTTTCGCTTTTCCGGCAGAATTCCGCAAAAGCCCTCTCAGCTGTTCTATATTGTTCCAAGTTCACCATTTTCAAGCCCCCGCGCCGCTCGCCTGGGGCGCAGCAAAGCCGGTGCGCAAGCCTGTTCCTTAACGCACAGGCCGTACGCACCGGCAGTCGCTTATTCTTATTTAAAGAGCGGCAGCACAGACTCTACCGCCACGCCGAGATACTGGCTGATGGTATCAACGACCAGCCAATGATCTTCTTGCTGCTCCATGCCAGAAACGGCAATGGCACCAATGAAGCCGCGGCCTTTGAGGTTAATCGGGAAGCAGCCGCCTACACCTGCGAACTTTGCAGGTTCCAGACCGGAATCGGCAAACGTATCGCCGCTGGCTGCCATCTCCAGGCCGACCAGATACGAACTCTGCCGGAACATGTTGGCTGTGCGGATCTTTCTGCCAAGTCAGCTGAGGTTGATGGGGCGGATCGACTGCATCGCGTAATAGAACAGCTGCTCGTCGCCAAGGGAGATCGAATCGACCACGTCATGACCGAGCTTTTCCACGCCCTGCTTGATTTTCGTGCCGATCTGGTATGCATCCTCATTCATGAACTTCTCGAAGGCCAGCGCCTGATCCTGCGCGTGGATAACTTTCATCAGCTTTTTTCCGAGTGTCCAATTTGCACTTGCAATTCGCATAAACTGCTTAATTAAGGAATAGTATAAAACGCCAGTCCTCCTGTTTTGAGAACTGACGTTCTTTGACACGCTGCAATTTTATTCAGAAGCCCGGTTCTTACCGCAAAAGCCTCCCATCAATCATTGTCCTGCGTTTCCACGTCGATCAGCCGATGCCCCAGCACGTCCACAAGACCCATGTCGGTGAGGTCAAGCTCCGGCACCGTTGGCAGGGAAACGAAGCTCAACGTCATAAACGGAGCCGGCATCTGACAGCCTAGCTGGCGCGCCGCTTCATTCATGCCGTCGAGAAGGCGCATCACCTCGTCTGCGCCACATTCGCTCATCAAGCCGCCGATCGGCAAGCACATGGAGTCCATCACGTTGCCGTCGCAGACCACGGTCAGTCCGCCATGCAGGCGGGCAACCTCGTTGACAGCAATCGCCATAGGCTACAATACACCGGTCATCATCAAATATCCGTTTTGGCAGATGACGGCGAAGAATCCGAACGCAATCTACGCCTGTATCAATCAAGGACAGGCGGTTTGCCCACAGGAGATCGAGCGGCAGACCATCTGCATCGATGCGGATATCGACACGATTCTGCGTAAGATAATGAGCGAAGAGAATATATCAAAATCTGCACCGCATTAAACAAAGAATAGCTTTTTTCGCAAAATAGAGCGAAAAATGACTGTGTCGCCTGCCAGAACTGCTCCGGCAGGCGGCAAAATTTATCTTCCGGCGCTTTCCGCTCCGAATTCCCGTTTGGGTCGCGCTTGGGTCAAACGGAAAAGTCACAGAATTCTCCATCGGAAAATGTTCTGAAAACACAGAAAAATCCGGCCGAAATCGAAATATTTCAGCCGGATTTGGTCGGAGTGTCGGGATTCGAACCCGAGGCCTCTTGGTCCCGAACCAAGCGCGATACCAAACTTCGCCACACCCCGTCAGCTTGGATATTATACGTAGAAAACAGTGATTTGTCAAGAGGGATGCATGAAAATATTTTTTGGCGCATACGCTTGCCAGAGGAGGTGCGTGCGATGAAGGAAAACAGGGGTAAAAACGAAAGGCAAGCGGGAGCCGGGATCTCGCGGCTTTATCTGCTGCTGGCGATGCTGGCGCTTGTGTGGACGCTCAAGACCTGCGTACCGGCGGTTGACGCGGCGATCACGAAAATTGCCGGTGCGGCACAAAAAACAAAGACCGTACAGGCGTTTTCAGCACTGACGGAACGGCTGCGGGAAGGAGAGGCCGTGCAGGAGGCGCTGTCCGGCTCGTTTGAGATTCTGACCGGTGCCGGGGATTGAGCTCCGGCCAGGCTTTTTTATGTTTGCAATTGTCCTTGCGGCGCTTGACCGCAGCGGCTCTGTGCTGCCGATCCTCTGCGCGATGGCAGTACATGAACTGGCGCACATTGTCATGATGCTGGCCTGCGGCGGACAGGTGCGGCGACTGACGCTGCGGTTTGCAGATCTTCAGATCGCGGCGTCCGGCCTTGGCTACAGGCAGGAGCTGCTTTCTGCGCTGGCGGGACCACTGGTCAATTTGATCTGCGGCGCAGCATTTTGTATGCAGCGGCCTTCCTTCGCCGCATACAGTCTGATGCTGGGGATCTATAATCTGCTGCCGGTCTGGCCGCTGGACGGCGGACGGATGATCCGCTGCGCGCTGCTGGCGCGGCTGCCGATCACACAGGCGGAGCATATTTCGGAGATCGTCAGCTTCGCAGCCTGCGCGGTTCTGCTGCTGATCGGCGTGTTCCTGACTTTTTTCAGGAAGTCAGGACTCTGGCCGCTTGGAACGGCGGCCTATCTGACCGTGCGCCTGCTGATGCTTGCAAGACGTACGGATGCGGTGCAGTGAACAGTGGGGAAACCGGCAAGCTTTTTGTTGCTTTTTCCGGCGCGAACAGGTACAATAGAGTGAATCACAAAAGAGAAGGAAGCTATTCATGACAGATCAGTTCCACAGGATCCTCATGCGCGTCCAGAAGCCGGCACGCTATGTGGGCGGAGAATATAATCAGATCATCAAAGACAAAAAGGACGTCGATGTGCGCGTTGCGTTCTGTTTCCCGGACACCTATGAGATCGGTATGTCCAACATCGGTATGCGGATCCTCTATGGCGTGATGAACGAGATGTCCGGCGTCTGGTGCGAGCGCGTTTTTGCGCCGTGGGGCGATATGGAGGACAAGATGCGCGCGCATGGTCTTCCACTCTGGGCGCTGGAAAGCCACGACGCAGTCAGGGATTTTGATCTGGTCGCGTTCACGCTCGGCTATGAGATGTGCTATTCAAATGTCCTGAATATGCTGGAGCTGGCGCAGATCCCGCTGCTGTCCAAAGACCGCGGCGGACTGGAAAATATCGTTTTTGCCGGCGGCGTCTGTGCGGTCAACCCGGAGCCGCTGGCGGATTTTATTGACTTCTTTTCCGTCGGAGAAGGGGAGGAAAGCACGCCGGAGATCATCGAATGCTACCGCGCCGCAAAAAAGCAGGGGCTGACGAAGCTGGAATTCTTGCATGAGGTCGCGAAAATCGAGGGCGTCTATGTGCCGTCCTTTTACACGCATACCTATCATGAAGACGGAACGCTTGCCGCCATCACGCCAGAACCCGGCGCGCCGGAGCGCGTCAAAAAGCGCATTGTGCAGGATATGAATACGGCATATTTTCCGACGAAGACCATCGTTCCGTCGACCCAGATCGTCCATGACCGCTCGAATCTTGAAATTTTCCGCGGCTGTATCCGCGGCTGCCGGTTCTGTCAGGCCGGGTTCTGCTACCGGCCGATAAGGGCTAAATCGGCAGATGTATTATGTAAACAAGCAATCGAATCCCTCGAAGATTCCGGCAACAGTGAGATCACGCTGGCCAGCCTTTCGACCTCCGATTACCGCGAGCTGGAAGCCCTGGCCGACGGTCTGCTCGACTACTGTGAGCCGCGCAAGATCAATCTCTCGCTGCCGAGCCTGCGCGCGGATAATTTTTCGCGGGAGCTCATGATGCGCATCCAGAAGGTGCGCAAAAGCGGCCTGACGTTCGCACCGGAGGCTGGAACGCAGCGCCTGCGCGACGCGATCAATAAAAACGTAACAGAAGAAGAAATTCTCTCCACCTGCGCCACAGCCTTTTCCGGCGGCTGGAACAGTGTGAAGCTGTATTTCATGCTGGGTCTGCCGACGGAAACGGATGAGGATGTAGTTGGCATTGCGGAGCTGGTCTATAAAATCCTTCAGGTCTGGCGGGAGAACGGCAGCGGGAAAAAGCGCGGGCTGTCTATCAATCTGGCGACGGCGTATTTTGTCCCGAAGCCCTTCACGCCGTTTCAGTGGGCAGCGCAGATCACGCCGGAGGAATATCTGCGGCGCGTCCATCTGCTGCAGACAAACCTGCACGCAAAATGCGTCGACTATCGCTATCACGAATCCGACCTCAGCCGTCTGGAAGCCGTCATGGCACGCGGCGACCGCCGCGTTGGACAGGCACTGCTGGAGGCGCACCGGCTCGGGTGCAGGCTCGACGGCTGGGACGAGTATTTTGACTATGAAAAGTGGCTGGAAGCGTTCCGGCGCGCCGGCCTCGACCTGGATTTCTACACGACGCGCGGCTTTGCCGCCGACGAGCTTCTGCCGTGGCAGACCATCGACGTCGGCGTTACGACGAAATTCCTGCTGCACGAGCGTGAAAAGGCGCTGCGTTCGGAGGCGACGCCGGACTGCCGCACGCACTGCAACGGCTGCGGTGCGCGGATGCTGAGCGAAAGGAGGCTGTGCGATGAATCGCCTGCTGTTTGAAAAGACCGACGACGCGGTCTATCTCTCGCATCTGGATCTGATGCGCGTGTTTCAGCGCGCATTCAAGCGCGCGGATATCATGATCTGGCATTCGCAGGGCTTCAGCCCGCGCGCGTATGTCTCTATCGCGCTGCCGCTGCCCGTCGGCTCGGAGAGCGTCTGCGAAATTCTGGACTTTGAAATTCAGGACGGCTCTGTCGACCTTGCAAAGCTCCCGGCCCTGCTGAACCGCACGATGCCCGCAGGCATCCGAGTGCTGGAGGCGTATGAAAGCGCCGTTAAGATCAAGCACCTAACGCGTTTGCGCGCGCAGATCACGCTGGAATATGACCGGGGTGTACCGGAACAGGCCGAGCGGACGATCATGGAGCTGTTTTCGGGCGGCCCCGTGCTTGTCAAAAAGCGTACGAAAAGCGGCGGGGAGGCGGAGCTTGATCTCACGCCCATGATTTTTGGGCTTTCCATGCGAAAAGCGTCCGCGCAGGAGCTGGAGCTGACGGTTCTCGTCTCCGCGCAGAATCCAAGCTGCAACCCGCAGCTGCTGGTCAACGCGATCGAGCGCTATCTGCCGGAGCAGAAGCCGGACTTTGCGCGCATCAAACGGCTGGAAATTTACGACGAACAGGGAAACCCGTTTCGCTGAGGAGGAACAGCTATGCAGGGAAGTGTATCAATTTTGAATGTCAGCCCGGAAGCGGCTGCGATGATCGCCTCCGGCGGGCGGATCTCCACGATGGACGGCACGGCGGGCGAGATTTATGCGAAATCACTGGCCGCCGGGCAGGAAAAGAATGAAAAGCTGATCGGCAAAGTGCTCTCGTCCGGGCATACCTCGGTACTGGAGCATTGTTATGTAAACTTATCGTTTGAAAATGTCTCCGTTCTGGCGGAGCAGTTTCTGATCGAGTTCCGGCTGGCCTCGTTTACGGTCAAATCCCGGCGCTACGTCGATTTTTCCAAGGCCGGGTATGTTTCGCCTGCTTTCGCGGACGACGCACAGCGGGTGGTATTTGAAAACACGGCAGCATCGCTGTTCCGCACCTATGACGCGCTGGAGGCTGCGGGCATTCCGAAGGAGGACGCGCGCTTCGTCCTGCCGTACTGCTTTTGCAGCAATTTCTTCTGTTCCATGAATGCACGGGAGCTTGTGCACGTGATGAACGAGCTGACCTATGGACGCGGCAGCCGCATTCCGGAGCTGCGTGCGCTGGGCGAGAGCCTGTTTGCGCAGTGTGAGCGGCAGCTACCGTTTTTGGCTGTCCGTAAGCCGGAGGCCTATCGTCAGTCGGACGCATTCTGCCCGCGGCAGGTACAGCTGCTTGCGTCGAAAGCAGCTGTTACAGTTCTTGCTGCGCCGCAGGATGCAGAAGGGTTGATCTGCGGCGCGTATCAGCTTGCGCGCGGCTATGTGCCGCAGCCGCTGACGGAACCGGAGCAGACGGCGCTGCTCAAATCCCTTTTGGCCCAGCCGCGAAAACGGGAGCTGGAGCAGGCGAGCTATACGCTGCAGTTCGGCGGACTGTCTCTTGCGGCGCTCACGCATCTGACGCGTCACCGGATGCAGGCGCTCTGTGCGCCAGAGCTGCTGAAAACGGCGCGCTATGACCGCTACGTCCTGCCTGAAAGCGTCCGGCAGGCCGGAATGGAGGCGCAGTACCGCGAAGCGTTCCGCTTGGCCGACAAAGCTGCCGCGCAGCTCCGGACAGCGGGGGCAGGGGAGGACGTGCTGTCCTATCTGCTGCTCAGCGGGCAGACCGTCCCGGTGCTGACGACGATGAACGCTGGGGAGCTGTATGTCTTTTTCCGCCTGCGCTGCTGCAATCGCGCCCAGTGGGAGATCCGAGACGCGGCCTGCGCCGCGCTTGCGGCGCTGCGGAAGACCTCGCCGCTCCTGTTCAGTCTCTACGGCCCGACGTGCTTCGTCTCCGGCAAATGTCCGGAGGGAAAAATGACCTGCGGCCAACAGGCTGAAATTCGAAAGAAATTCAGCAAATAGGCAGATACCTCTGAAAAATCTCTTTTCGCTCTTTTGAAAATATTTAAAAACCGGCGGGGTCGCTTCCAATTGACCTCAGCCGGTTCTTTTTCTGTCCGGACAAACATACCCTTTGGCAGAGGAGGGGAGAACACATGAAAACAAAATTCTGGAACGGAAGTTTCCTGCGAACAGTTCTGCAATGCCTTGCCATCGCCTGCGCAGCGCTTCTAGCCCTGTCTGCGCTGGGGGCGGGACTCGTGCTCGGCGGTGTGGTCGATCAAAAGCAGATCCCGGCGGCGGCCTGCTGCATCTGCTTTGCGGCGGTTTTTCTCGGAAGCTTTCTGGCTGCGAAGCATACGGCCGGGAAGCGGCTGCCTGCTGCACTTGCGGTTGCGGGCTGCTGCTTTGCGGTCTGCTTTCTGGCACGGCTGACGGCTTTCGGAAATACGCAGGCACATATGCTGACTCCGGCGGTCTGTATGCTTGCGGCCGCGCTTCTTGCGGGCATTCTGGGCGGTACGCGGAAAAAGAGCGCTCGCCGACGCAGGCGATGAAGGAGTTCCTGCATACGACAAAATGTAAATATAATTTACTATCCGTGCATACTTCGAAGCATTTTCTTTCATTTCAAGATTTCGACCCACACACGCGGATGCGGCACCATATGTTGTGCTTTTTGCAAAAAGTAGTGGATTTCAACGCCGGCGCAGTTCCTTTATTGACATAATATCATTAACATAACTCCTAGTCATAATTTACAAAAATTTCGAAATCACTACTTTTTCCTTGAAATTTTCCGATGTTTGCGCTATAGTAACATCACTTCCTGTGAAACAGGCGGTAGAAATAATTTCGATCGCATAATTTCTTAAGAATTCTGAAGATCATGCGCAACGTTCGATTTTTTCTGATTCTTAAAAATGTGCGACCACGATTTTGATCGATTTCGGAAGGGCCTTCGCATGAGTGACATTATTATGCGATATGAGGATTACCTCATCCACACCAAACACGCGTCTGACAATACCGTCGCGTCCTATATGCGCGATCTGCGTCAGTATGCGTCATATCTCGGCTCCGAAGGCGTCGACGTTCTGGATGCAGATCAGGCGGTCGTGTCTGGCTACATGGGCAGCATGAAGGCAGGCGGCAAGTCCGCCGCCACGATCTCCCGCGCGCTGGCTTCGATCAAAAGCCTGTACATATTTGCGATCCAGATCCACGAGATCGAGGAAAACCCCATACAGAACATCAAGATCGATAAGGCGGAAAAGAAGCTGCCGCAGATCCTGACCGGAAAAGAGGTCGAGCTTCTTTTACAACAGCCCAAGGTTTCGGAAATGAAGGGCTGCCGGGATAAGGCCATGCTTGAGGTTCTGTATGCGACCGGTATCCGGGTCAGCGAACTGATCGGCCTGAACATCGACGACGTCAGCCTCCCCGGAAGCTTCATCCGCTGCGAAAGCGGAGAAAAAATGCGCATTATCCCGATTTATCCCGAAGCGCTTCAGGCGCTGCGCGAATACATCGAAACTGTCCGCCCCAAAATGATCGCCGTCCCGACCGAGCATTCGCTCTTCGTCAACGTATCCGGTGAACGCATGAGCCGCCAGGGCTTCTGGAAGATCATCAAGCATTATCAGGAAAAGGCGCACATCGAAAAGGATATCACGCCGCACACGCTCCGCCACAGCTTTGCGGCCCATCTGCTTGAAAACGGCGCTGATCTGCGCTCCATCCAGCAAATGCTCGGCCACAGTGACATTTCCTCCACGCAGGTCTACACGCAGCTGGTTAAGCAGAACCTGAAGGCAGTCTACAACAAATATCATCCAAAGGCATAGGATTTTCGCGTTCCATGAGATCGGCATCTGACTTTTTGCATGAGAGAGGGGAATGAGGGATGCCCTTTGGCTGCTGTGGGATAAAAAACGGGTGCGCCGCTTTTGCGGCGCACCCTAAATTTTTGATTGCTCAGTTGTCAATGCCTGTCATGGCCTGCAGCACCTCATACTGCTGCTCGTTCAGGCCCTTCTTCATGGAAAGCCCTTCCGTAATGTCGATATCGACCATTTGTCCGGCCCGCGCGCAGATCACGCGGTTGGTCTTGCCCTCGGCCAGCGCCTTGACCGCCTGATAGCCCATGCGGCTTGCCATGACGCGGTCGCGCGCAGACGGCGTGCCGCCGCGCTGGATATGTCCGAGGATCGTCACACGCGGGTCAAGCCCCAGCTCCTCATGGATCCCCTTGCCGATCTCGATCGCGCTGCCCGCGCCTTCGGCAACAATGATCATGAAGTGCGTATTGCCGGCCAGACGCGCCTGCCGGATGCGGTCAATGACGTCACCGTCAAAATCAAGCGGCTTTTCCGGCACCAGAACCGCCGTTGCACCGGTGGCAAGCCCGACATAAAGTGCCAGATGGCCCGCGTTGCGACCCATGACCTCAACGACGGAGCATCGCTCATGCGACTGCATCGTGTCGCGCAGGCGGTCGATGGCCTCGACAGCGGTATTGGCGGCCGTGTCATAGCCGATGGTATAATCGGTGCAGACAATGTCGTTGTCAATCGTAGCCGGAACGCCGACGACCGAAATGCCCTGTTTTGCAAGCTCTACCAGCCCGCGGAACGAGCCGTCGCCGCCGATGGAGACAATGCCGTCCAGCCCAAGCAGCTTGCAGGTCGCGGCGGCCTTTTTCTGCCCCTCCAGCGTGCGGAATTCATCGCTGCGCGCCGTATAGAGCATCGTGCCGCCGCGGTTGATGATATGCGCGACATTGCCGTTTTTCAGAACCATAAAATCGCCGTTGATCAGGCCATTATAACCGCGGCGGATGCCGACACACTCGATCCCCATATATGTGCACGCGCGCACAACAGAGCGGATGGCCGCATTCATGCCGGGAGCATCGCCGCCGGAGGTCAGAACACCGATTCGTTTCACTGCATTTGCCATACAGGTACTTCCTCTCCATTAAAATTGCTTTCATCATACCCCAAAAAAGCAAAAATGTAAACAGGCAATCGCGCAGAATCGGCGGAGTTCCGCGAAAAATCAATCTTCAGGAAAAATTTATGTTTTCTTCGCCGCAGGTGTGCTATACTTACAATATATACATAAGGGAGGCGGGAGCTTGAACCAGACAGGAAGAATTCTGGAGGAAGTCAAAAAAGCGGTATGTGGAAAGGACCACGTGCTGGTATGGGTGCTGACCGTGCTGCTTACAAGAGGGCACGTCCTGTTGGAGGATATCCCCGGCGTCGGTAAAACGACCATGGCATTGGCCTTTTCCCGTGCACTGGGGCTGGAATATGGCCGCGTCCAGTTTACGCCGGACGTACTGCCGTCAGATATTACGGGCTATTCTGTCTACCAGAAGGAGACTGGCAAGCTGGTCTATCAGCCGGGCGCGGTGCTCTGCAATCTGTTTCTGGCAGACGAGCTGAACCGCGCGACCTCGCGTACACAGTCTGCGCTTCTGGAGGCCATGGAGGAAGGCCAGGTCACGGTCGACGGCGTCAGCCATCCGATCCCGCAGCCGTTCATCGTCTTTGCCACGCAGAACCCGACCGGCGCTGCCGGTACGCAGCTGCTGCCGGATTCGCAGATGGACCGGTTCACCGTACGGCTGTCCATCGGATATCCCGCACCGGAGGATGAGCGCAATATGGTGCTCGCCCGGCAGGGCGTCAATCCACTGCAAACCGTCTGTCAGGTGCTTTCGCGCGACGAGCTGATCGCCATGCAGGACGAGGCCGCCGCTGTTTACATCAAGACCGAATTGATCGACTACATCGTCGCGCTGATCGACGCCACGCGGAAGCATCCGATGATCCTGCGCGGCGCAAGTCCTCGTGCGACGCTCTCTCTGACCGCGATGGCCAAGGCAGTCGCCTATGTCCAGCGGCGGGATTATGTGGTGCCGAAGGATATTCAGGTCACGTTCCCGCAGGTCATCGCGCACCGCCTGCTGCTGGCTCCGGAGGCCGGAGCGCGTCAGATCACGCCGGAGCAGCTGCTCGACGAGATCCTGCATCAGGTCCCGTCGCCAAGACTGTAAAGCTATGGCGAAAAACCGCATTCTCTACGGGCTGTTTCTACTCGCAGCCGTGATCTTTCACAGCTTTTATACCGGCTGGTTTTCGTTTTTCCTGCTGGTGTTCGCCGTGCTGCTGCCGGTTTTTTCGCTGCTCGTCAGCCTGCCGGCCATGCTCCGCGCTGCTTATGAAGCGGAGCTTCCGGCGCGCTGCTTCTGCGGGCAGACTGTGCAGTACCGGCTGACCGCCCGGCACATGGCAAAGCTTCCGGTATCCCGCTGCCGCCTGCGCCTGACGGTATCCGACGCCGTGGGCGGCGAGGTGCGCCAGCAAAGGCTGGAGCTTGCAGGGACGCTCGGCTTTGCGCTGCGCATTGATACGCGCCACGCAGGCGTGCAGACCTTTCAGCCCGGCAAGGGCCGCGTGTGCGACGCGCTGGGGCTTTTCAGCCTGCCGCTGCGCCTGCCGGACGCCTGCTCCATCGCCGTCGAGCCGGAGCCGCAGGAGCCGCCTGTGCTGCCGAACCTCAGCCATTTTCAGTACCGCTCCTATCATCCAAAGCCCGGCGGCGGCTTTTCCGAGATCCACGATCTGCGCGAATACCGCCCCGGCGACAGCCTGCATGAGATCCACTGGAAGTTGTCTGCCAAGACCGACAAGCTGATCGTCCGCGAGGCGGAGGAGCCGGATCTGGGTCTGGTTGTGCTGAGCTTCGACTTTTCCGGAACCCGCACGCAGCTGGACAGCACGCTGCGGCAGCTGCTGTGGCTTTCCGGCTGGCTGACCGAAAGGGAAGTGGCCCACCAGATCGACTGGATCGAGCCGGATTCGCTGGAGCCGCAGACAAAGTCCGTCAAAACGCCGGACGATCTGCGGGAGCTTTTGAACACGCTTTTGCAGACCCATCTGACCGGCAATACGCCCTCGCTTGCGTCCAGAGCCTACCCGCACGCGGATTGGCGCTATCATGTGCAGCCGGAGGAACAGGAGGTGCAGCAGGCATGAAACCGTCAAAATATACGTTCTTTACGTCCCTGCTCTGTGCCTCTGGTCTGTCTGCCGGGCTGTGCTTCTGCGTGATGACCTCGTTTGCCGTCCCGGCGGACGGCCTTTCGCTGGTATGCGCGTGCGTCCTTGCGGCGCTGCTCTTTTCCGCGCTGCTCCTGCTGCCGAAAAGCTGGGTCTGGCTGCTGACCGTGGCTGCACTTGCGGGCGGCGGGTTTTATATCCTGCGTGCGCAGCTGATCGAGAGCATTTCCGCGCTTGTGGCCGCCGTAACACAGCAATACTCCGAGGCGATTCCGGGCATTCAGACCGTTCATCTGACAGATACTTCCGGTATGGATGCAACGCTGATTCTGATCCTGATTGCCGCCCTCTATGCGCTTCTTTGCAGCTGGACGGTCATGCGCAGTGAAAGCCTTGTCTATCTGCTTGTTTTGACACTGCCGGTTCTGGCGCTGTGCCTGATCATTCTGCAGACGCCTCCGGCGGCCTGGGCCATTTTGCTCGTTGTAGGCGTTCTTGCGCTGCTTCTTCTGACGCAGCTGCTCCGCGCACGGCAGGCAGGCGAGGGGAACCGGCTGGCGCTGCTTCTGGCCGCGCCGCTGGCGCTCTTGATCGGCTTGCTCGCCGTTCTGTTTCCGGCTGGTACGTATGACCGCGCCGAATGGTCCGACCATCTGCAGGAAACCATCTCCACAGCCGCAGACAAGCTGACGATCTTCCGCCGCGACGCGAAGACCGGACAGGTGAAATTTTCTTCGCCCATCAGCCCCAGCACGCTCGGCAGCTATCTCTGGGATTCCAGCGTAACTGGCGTCAATCTCAACCGGGTCGGGCCGCAGCGTCAATTTGGCCGCTCTGTGATGCGCGTAAAAGCAACGCATGGATCCTCTTGGGCTGGCGCTTCATTCTACCTGCGCGGGGATTCCATGGCCGTTTATGAGGATAACCGTTGGAAACCGCTCCCGGAAAATGCATATCCTGATATGAAGAATATGCATAATCCGCTTTTGGCAGGAGAGGCTGTCGTCAGCTTTCAGCCAGAGGTAACGATCGAAACGGATATGAAGTCCGGGATCTATTATATCCCATACAACGCAACCGCGTTTCCGGAGGACGCGGAGCCGTTTTACGACGCCTACGTCAAAAACCCCTCGCAGCAGACGAATTATACGGTTCCCTTTGTTCTCTCGCGCAGCCCGTTGCAGAACAGCGCGTATGATGCGTTCGTCCATGAGACCTACACACAAGTCCCGGATGAGACGCGGCAGGCACTTTCCGACATCCTCTCGGAGCTGGTCGGGGAGGAGGACGCCGATCCGTATCAGTATATCCCGCGTGTTCTGGAGTATGTGTCGACCAGCGCCCGCTATGACCTCAATACGCCGGCTGTGCCGGACGGAGAAGATTTTGTGTCGTGGTTCCTGCACGACAGCGAAACCGGTTACTGTGTGCATTATGCGACTGCGGCGACGATTTTGCTGCGATGTCTTGGCGTTCCGGCGCGTTATGTGACCGGCTATTACACAGATGTGTATGAAAACGAATGGACGACCGTGACCTCGGACGATGCGCATGCGTGGGTGGAGATCTATCTGAACGGGATCGGCTGGCTTCGGGATGATCCAACGCCTGCGGCAGACACCCCTGCGCAGACAGCACCGGAGGAACCCATTGCCGCTCCTATTGAGCCGGCAGACAACCAGCCGGAGGATACGCCGCCCGCAGGCGACGAACCGCCCGCTGTTCCGGATATCCCGGCGGAAAGTCAGGAAACACCGCAGAAAACCGACAAAAAGTCCGTTAACATCCTGCATTTTGTTTGGCCGGTTCTGGTGTTGGCTGCCGCCATGTTCCTTTGGCGCGCGCTGCGGTTCAGCGTTCGAAGAACTACGATTGGGAGGGGCTCACCCAACCGCCGGGCAGTTGCGCTGTATCATCATATCTGCTGGCTTTCCCGGCAGACCAAAACAGAGGTTCCGAGCGATTTTCTGGAAATCGCTGAAAAGGCAAGATTCAGCCATCATAAGCTGAACAGGGAAGACCTGCTTCCGATGCAAGCGCTCTCGGAACAGCTGACAAAGCAGCTGCTCGCAGACAAGCGCTTCTGGAAACAGGTCCTGTATCGCGTGATTTATGCACTTGGATAAGCATTGAGAGGTTTCCTATGGAGTATAGCTGGTTCATGCGATTTTCTTCCGGCGAAGCTGGAACTCTGGCGATGCAAGCCTCACGCCGGAATGTCGGATCTCATGCCATACCGTCTGCGTTTTGAAAAGCGCCAGCGTTTGCAGCGGCAGAAAGCACGCCATGAAAACAGGATAGAGCAGGATGCCGCCTGTCAGTCTGAAATCCAGCCGTTTTTCCAGCACCAGTGCCGCAGCAGCCACCGCGAGACTGCCAGCATAAGCGGAGAGCAGACTGACCGGCAGGCTTTGCAGGGATATGCTGCCCGCGAGGAACGCTGCCAGTGTAAAAAACGGGGTCAGCGCCTGCAGGAACGGAAACGCAAGCTGAAGCATACCGTCCAGCCGGTTCAGACTGGGTCGGCGCAGAAAATTCCGAAAAAGCTTTGGCAGCGTCAGGCGTGAAACCTGCATGATGCCGCTCATCCAGCGTCTGCGCTGCACGAGCGAGGCGCGCCATGTGACCGGCTCCTCGTCATAGGTCACGGCGCTTTCGCAGTAGCCGATCCGGACGCCGTGCGACAGACAGGCTGCATACAACTCAGCATCCTCCGCAAGCGTGCGGCAGGGGAATCCGCCCAACGCTTCCAGCAAATCGCGCCGAATGGAAAAGCCGGTTCCAATTACTCTGGCGGATAGCCCCAGAGCCTCTCTGGCGCGGTTCAGGAAGCGATTTGCCGTACAGAAATAGATCTCATAACAGGCGCTGATCCCGGCCTGCATACGGTTCTTTGCAAGAATCCGGCTTTTAACGATTGCAGAGCGCGACAGCGCCTGATTCATTTCGGCTAAAAATGCGGGATCTGCCTCGTTATCGGCGTCAAAAACACAGAATGCATCGTAGTGCTGCTGGCCACGCAAAAGTGTGTCCGCCGCATACTGAAGCGCAGCACCCTTGGAGCGGACAGAGGACGGCATTTCCATGATCCTGGCTCCGGCGCGCTGTGCTGCTTCCACGGTGTGGTCGGTGCAGTTGTTCGGGAGCACCCAGATATCAAATAATTCCCGTGGATACCGCTGCGCCTGAAGACTTTCGATCAGTCCTGCAATACAGCTTTCTTCATTTCTGGCCGCGATCAATATGGCGAACCGCCGCTGTCCGGCGGAAGCTGCCGGCTTTTTCCGCCTGCACAGGCAGAAGAGTGAAACAGCCAAAAAGTATAGGGAAAGCAGCTTAAAAATCAGAAAAAACGCATTGACTGCCGCGTTCATAGAATTTTCTCCTTTGTAGTTTCTGTGCCTCAAGTATATCATATCTGCACGCACATGGGCGAAAGCATCCGATTAAGCATTGCTTAAGATTCGATGAAGGACGCGAACCCACTGCCAGATAGGGAAGCGCATTAACAGACCAGGCCACGGTAGAAGAGGACAATATTTGTTTGGGTCTTGTGAACGCAACAAAATAAAGATTTTGTTGCGTTCAGAGGGCGGGTGTGTTATAATACCTTTATCAAAGCTGTTCTAAAGGAGTTTTTATGTATGCAGCCGTATTCTGAATGTCCGCAGGTGCTGCGGGACTTTTTATCGTATCATGAATCGATCAAGGGCCAATCACGGCGCACGATTTCGGAATATCATCTGGATCTGCGGATGTTTCTTCGGTTTCTGACGCTGATGCGCAAGGAGCTTCCGTATCAGACGCCGCTTGACGAGATCGACATTAAATGGATCGACGCGTCCGTTCTCGATACGGTGTCGTCTTCTGAGGTGTTTGATTTTCTATCTTATCTTACAAACGACCGGCAAAACCGTGAAGGCCCGGCTGATGTCGGGATCGCGGCCGCTGCCCGCGCGCGGAAGCTGTCGGCCATTAAGGCATTCTATAAGTATCTGACCATCAGCACCAAGCAGATCCAGAACAATCCGGTCAAAGATATCGAATTTCCCAAAATCCGGCGCAGTCTGCCAAAATACCTGACGCTGGAAGAATCTACCGCGCTCTTGAAGGCTGTCGATGGGCCGAATAAAAACCGGGATTTTGCAATTTTGATGCTGTTTCTGAATTGTGGGATCCGCCGTTCGGAACTGGTCGGGCTGAATCTTACGGACGTCTATGAGGATCGCATTCGCGTCGTCGGCAAGGGCAACAAGGAACGGATCGTCTACATGGGCTCTTCCTGCCGGAAAGCCATCGACCGGTATCTGGAGGAACGGAACCAGATCGTGCTGACGGACAATAAGGCGCTCTTTGGGTCACGGGATAAAAACCGTATCAGCGTTTCTGCCGTCCATCGGCTGGTCAAAAAGCACCTGCTGGAATGCGGCCTTGATGCGTCACAGTTTTCTGCGCATAAGCTGCGGCACACAGCCGCAACGCTGATGCTGGCGAACGGCGTGGATCTGAAAACGCTGCAGGAGGTTCTGGGCCACGAAAATCTGAATACGACGCAGATCTACACGCACATTGAAAACACCGACAAGAAAATTGCGGCAGAGGCCAATCCCCTTTCCAAGCTGAAGCTATAAAAAGCAGGCAGCGCACAGCTTTGGCTGCGTGCTGCCTGCTCAGTTTGTTATCCCATATTTGCGAAGGTCGTTCCAAGGCTGGTATTAAATCCAAGCGCTTGATACATTGCCTCGTCGCACGCGGCGCAGCATACGGTTAAGCTTGCAATATCGTTTTCTCTGCACCAGCTTTGCGCTGCTTCCGCCAGCTTCCGTGCGGTTCCCCTGTTCCGGAATGCGGGTTCAATGTAAAAATCCTCAAACACGCCCACATTCGAGCAGGAAAATGTCGAATAGTATGCAGCGACACTGCACATACCGACAGCGCGATAACCGCGCTTGGCAAAAAAGAATGTGATTCTCCCCACTCGGACAGCCTGCTGAAGCTGCTTTTGCTGGATTTTTGTAAGTGATTCCTCGCCAATTTCACGTTTGAAGCCGTTTTCCAGCTTCAAAAGCTGCCAATCAACGGGGTCTTTCAGAATCTCCACGGTAAACGGTACAGTCTCCGCAGGCGGCAGAAGCATCAACGGCTCTCCCCACTCGTCCACGCCGTTTTCTACAAATCCGACACGCTTCCAGAACCGGAGGCGCCGTTCATCCCCGCCATAATTCAGCTCCGCATAGCGTGCGCCGTGTTCCTTCGCCCATTCCAGTAGCACAGCGGCACACTCCCGGCCCGTGCCGCCGCCGCGAAACTCCGGGAAAATGCAGAACTCCAAAATGAAGCATTTCCCGTCCTCTGAGGTGAAGATCGCCGGCAGCGCGAAGCCGATATCCTGACCATTTCGTTCAAAAAACAGGTAATAGCACCTGTCCTGCAGCCGGTTGTGCACGTGTTCGATCTGCACACGGTATTCCGTATCGCTCAGAAAATGCTTGAGGTTTTCGTCCTCCGGGTCAGGGAAAATATCCCGCTTGTGATAGGAGTGAAGCTGCTCCCAAAAGGCGGCAGTATCGGCTTCTGAAATCGCTTCACGGATGATGATCTGGTTTTTCATGCTGTTTCCTCCAAAATTTGATTCGGAGGGTTAGGAAGCGTGAACCCTCCATACACGACTCAATTTCATAAAAAACCACCCTTTCTGCTTCGTATTTGCAGGAAAATTGTCTGCTGCCGCTATTATAGCAGGAGGTTCCCCGAATTGCAAGAAATAGAAAAACCAGACAGCACACAGCCATAGCTGCGTGCTGTCTGGTTTTTATGCTGCGATCAACCGCCCAGATAGGCTTTTTTGATGGAATCGCTTTCAAGAAGCTCTTTTCCTGAGCCGGAGAGCGTAATCTTGCCGGTTTCCAGAACGTAGGCGCGGTTTGCTACCTGCAGCGCCATCTGCGCGTTCTGCTCGACGAGCAGGATGGTTGCACCGGCCTTGTGCAGCTCGCGGATAATATCGAAGATCTGCTCGACCAGGATCGGCGCCAGACCCATAGACGGCTCGTCCAGCATCAAAAGCTTCGGCTCTGACATCATGGCGCGGCCCATGGCAAGCATCTGCTGTTCGCCGCCGGAGAGCGTACCGCTGATCTGCTTGCTGCGCTCCTTCAGACGCGGAAAAAGCTCATATACGTGCTCAAGATTGCCCTCAATGGAGCTGTTCGGACGGGTATATGCGCCCATTTCGAGGTTTTCCTCGACGGTCATATGTGCGAACACGCGGCGGCCCTCCGGGCACTGCGCAAGGCCAAGCTGGACGATCTTGTTGGGGGCCATAGTGTTGATCGGCGTACCCATAAATTCAATCGTGCCGGTCTTCGCGCGAAGCAGGCCGGAAATCGTGTTCAGAACAGTACTCTTGCCTGCGCCGTTTGCGCCGATCAGCGTGACGATCTCGCCCTCGTTGACTTCAAGGGAGACGCCCTTGACCGCATGAATTGCGCCATAGTAGACATGAAGATCATTGACGGAAAGCAACATATCTCAGCCCTCCTTCTTTTTGCCGAGGTACGCTTCGATAACGGCCGGATTGGCCTGAATATCGTTCGGCGTGCCCTTTGCGATGATTTTACCGAAGTTCAGAACGCAGATGCCCTCACAGATGCCCATTACAAGGTTCATATCGTGCTCGATCAGCATGATTGCGATGCCAAAGGTGTCTCGGATCTTCACGATATTCTCCATAAGCTCGCTCGTTTCGGACGGGTTCATGCCGGCGGCAGGCTCATCCAGCAGCAGCAGGCACGGATTCGTCGCCAGTGCGCGGACGATCTCCAACCGGCGCTGTGCGCCATACGGCAGGCTGCCTGCCAGATGATCCGCCACATTTTCCATGTTGAAAATGCTCAGCAGTTCCAGCGCGCGCTCCTTTGCAATGCGTTCGCGTCTCCAATACCCCGGCAGGCGGAGAATGGCGGAAGCGGCGGAATATTTCATTTCATTGTTCAGGCCGATCAAAACGTTGTCCAGAACGGTCAGATTGCGGAACAGGCGGATGTTCTGGAAGGTTCGGCCAATGCCCATGTGGTTGACCTCGACCGTGCTCTTCCCTTCTGTTGAAACGCCGTCCAGAAGAATAGAGCCGCGGGTCGGCTTGTACACGTTGGTCAGCAAATTGAAAATCGTCGTCTTGCCTGCGCCGTTCGGGCCGATCAGGCCGGTGATCTCCGTGCGGCCGATGGCGAGGTTGAAGTCGGCAACAGCGGTCAGACCGCCGAAGTCAATGCCGAGGTGGCGCGTTTCCAGAATCGGAGGCTTGCCGATGTCACGTTCCGTCAGTAGGTTCGTGTACGGCTGCGGAACAAGCTTGGGCTGTGGATTGACCCATTTGTTACTCATTGTCTGCCGCCTCCTTCTTTGGATTTTCTGTGCGTCCGAGCAGCCGGTTCAGGAAGGTTTCAAGGCTGCGGGACAGCGAGAAATCATAGCTGCCGAGCAGTCCCTTCGGCCGGAAGATCATCATCACGACAAGTGCCAGAGAGTATACGACCATGCGGTAATCCGAGAACGAACGCAGCAGCTCCGGCAGGATGGTGAGCACGGTTGCCGACAGGATCGAACCCAGCATGGAGCCCATGCCGCCAAGCACGACCATGACCAGAATTTCAATGGACTTCATGAACTTGAACGTCGAGGGATACAAAGAGCCGATATAGCCTGCGTACAGGCAGCCCGCGATACCGGCCAGCATAGCGGAGACGACGAAGGCGAACGTCTTATAATACGTCGTCTGTACGCCAACGCTCTCGGATGCGATCTCGTCTTCACGGATGGACAAGATCGCACGGCCATGGCGGGATTTCATGATCGTGTGGATGATATAGCAGGACACGACCACGCAGATAAACACCAGTGTAAATGAGGAATATTTTGGAATACGCTTCAGACCGGCTGCGCCATATGTAAAGTCCTTGCCGATCACGGAGTCAATGTTCGTCAGGATGACGCGGATGATCTCGCCGAAGCCCAGCGTGATAATTGCCAGATAGTCGCCGCGCAGACGCAGCGCCGGGATGCCGATCAGAATGCCGAAGATACCGGCAACGACCGCACTGATCAGCAGCGCCAGCAGGATATAGGGAATGGCAGCGCCCGTATTGCCGGATTTCAAAAGCTCCTGCACCGGGACGGCTTTCATGAAAATGCCGCCCGCATATGCGCCGACCGCCATAAAGCCCGCGTGTCCAAGCGGGAGCTGGCCCAGATAGCCAGTCGCGACGTTCAGCGAGGTTGCGAGGATGATATTGATGCCGACAGTGATGAGAATGCCGCTCCAATAGTTTGTGATGGTTCCGTTCTGAATGAGCGTATACAGCACGAACCACAGCGCGAGGATCAGCACAAGATTGATCAGATACCGCAGCGGCATGGGAATGCGGATGGCAGATCGTGTTTTCTTCATAGTCCGTCTCCCCTTCCTTACACTTTTTCCGTCTGCGGACGGCCAAGAATACCGGTCGGCTTGACCAGCAGAACGACGATCAGAATCGCAAATACAACGCCGTCCTTCCAGATGGAAAGACCGACTGCCGAAACGAGCGCTTCGAGAAGACCAATGGCAAAGCCGCCGATCATCGCGCCGGGGATCGAGCCGATACCGCCGAGGACGGCGGCAACGAACGCCTTCAGGCCCAGCATAGAGCCCATCGTGGGCGACGCCTGCTGATAGGCGCACAGATACAAGACAGAGCCAATACCGGCAAGCGCCGAGCCGATGGCGAACGTAAAGGAGATCGTTCTGTTCAGGCTGATGCCCATCAGCTGTGCCGCGCCCATATCCTCAGACACGGCGCGCATGGCCTTGCCGAGCTTCGTCTTCTGCACAACGACGGTCAGGGCAGCCATGGCAATGATGGTCACAATAATGGTCAACAGCGCTGCGTTGCTGATGGTCACAGAGCCGAGCGAGATATTGCCCGGAACAATGGGATCCATGCTCTTCGTATCGGAGCCAAAGAGCAGCTGCGCGCCGTTTTCCAGAAGGAACGAGATACCGATCGCGGTGATAAGCAGGCTCAGTCTCGGCGCCTTGCGCAGCGGCGTATAGGCAACCTTTTCAATCACAACGCCGAGGAGCGTGCTGGTAATGACCGCGATGATAACAGATACGATGGGGTGCAGATGGAAGTTCGTCATGGCGTAAAAGGCGGCATATGCGCCGACCATGATGATGTCGCCGTGTGCGAAGTTCAAAAGCAGGATAATACCGTAGACCATGCTGTAGCCAAGTGCCACCAGCGCGTAGATCGAGCCTGTCTGGAGGCCGTTGAACAGCTGCGAGAGCAGCAGGGACAGGTTCATGTTGATACCTCACTTTCCTTCTCTATTGCGGACACCCGATGGCCGGCGCCAAGCGCGCTTGGAACCGTCCATCCGATGTCCGCCGTGGACAGGTACGGAGAAGCACTCCGTACCTGTCCGGCTGGTTCTTGCTTTATCCGTCAGGAACCGACAAATTCTTACTGATTATAACGCGTTTCTTCGCATGATGCAATGCGAATTGGAAGTTTTAGTACATTTCCTGATAGACCTCGTCGCCGCCGGTCAGCTCGATGATGGCAACGGGCTTGATGGGGTTGTTGTACTCGTCGAAGGAATAGGAACCGGTGATGCCCTCGGTACCGTTCATGTTCTTGATGGCGTCGATGACAGCCTGCTTGTATTCGTCAGTGCCAGCGGTCAGGCCCTTCTCTTCGGCAGCCTTCAGACCCTCGCAGAGCAGCATGGCAGCGTCGTATGCCAGAGGCGCAAACATGTTGGGGATTTCGTCGACATTATAAGCAGCCTTGTAATCCTCTTCAAACTGCTTGACGGAATCCGTGCCGGGCGCGTAGCCAGAGCAGTAGACGGAGCCTTCGAGGTCTTCTGCGGAAGCATAGTTCTTGACGGAGCCGAAGCCGTCGCCGCCCATGAAGACTGCGTCGCAGCCAGCTGCGCGGGCTGCCGTGATGGCAAGACCAGCCTCAGCGTAGTAAATGGGAGCGAAGACAACGTCGGGATCGGCAGCGGCGATGTTGGTCATCTGGGCCTTGAAGTCCTTATCGCCCTCGGCAAATGCCTCGGTGTCGACGATCTCCAGGCCAAGCTCGGCAGCCTTTTCCACGAACGCGTTCATCAGGCCCTCGGAGTAGTCGTTGCCGGTCTGATAGAAGACAGCAGCGGTCTTGGCGCTCAGCTTTTCAACGGCGTAGTTTGCCATCTTTTCGCCCTGATACGGGTCGATGAAGCAGGCGCGGAAGACGTTGGGACGGATCTCGCTTTCGGGATCAGCCGGGTCGATGACGGTGACGCCGGTAGCGGTTGCGGAAGCGGTGACCTGCGGCATATTGTCCTCATAGGTCGCATCAGCCAGCGCAATGGTCGTGCCGGTCAGCGTAGCGCCGAAGACAGCGGTGATGCCGTTGTCGCAGGCGAGGTTGTACGCGTTGACAGCCTCAACGCCGTCGCCCTTGTCATCGTATTCCAGAACCTTGACCTGCTTGCCGTTGATGCCGCCATTGGCGTTCAGCTGATTGATATAGAGCATTGCGCCGTCACGGACGGGCTGGCCGTACTGGGCATAGTCGCCGGTCGTGTTGCTGATGAGAGCGATGACGATCTCGCCGCCGTCAGAGGCAGCGGCAGTGTCATTGGACGCTGTGTCAGTAGAAGCTGTTGCATCCGTGGTGGCGGATTTGGAGCCGCAGGCTGTCAGGCAGCCCAGCAGCATCACGACTGCCAGAACGAGGCTTACGAGTTTCATTGCTTTTTTCATTTTCATTTACCTCACTTTGTTCTTTTTGCTGTTTTGCTATTCAAAAAGCGGCTCTGCAAAAAGCAGAACCGCTTCGAATGCCCGGATAAGTCCGGCCCTCAGGCCGCTTCAGGGATCCAAATCCTGTCGCTTTTTGCGTTTTTAAGCTTGTACATCATAATAAGAAGCATTCCGTTTACAAGGCCCCATGCCAGTACCAGAAGTACCAACAGGCCGATAATGGGGAAAACGCGAATGCAAATAGATACAAGCACCAGAATGGAAATAGAAAAGGACACTGCCAGAATGGCAGTGTCCTTGCAGACTGCGGCAGAATCAGCCGTGCAGGCGGATGCTGCACAGCAGGTAGCCGGTGCGCAGCTGGACGCATCGGAACAAGCGGTATTCTGCTTTGCCGTGAACTGCATCATGGTGCGCACCTCCTTGAAATGATGGCCTCATTATACCCACATACTTTAGCGATGTCAAGTGCTGAAATATGAAAAATGCCTCAAATTTCGAGTTTTCTTTTGTGAATTTTTCACAACTTCAATTCTTGATTCCTGACAAGTGCCCATGTGAGAAAAACAGATGTGTACATTTTCCGTGATTTGACCTGTATTTTGTGGTTCAGGCTTGCATTTTATGCCGCTGTCTGGTATCTTATAGACATTCTTGGCGGATTTCCGTTAATTAAGGTGTGTGATTACAATGGAAAAGAAAAAACGTCGCTGGGGCGACCGGAAGGACGGTGTGCTGCTGCGCGATCTGGACGGTATGCACTTTATTACGCCGCTGATCTACCCGAACCGCTGCGACAACGAGGCCTATATCAGAGAAACGATCGACCTCACCAATATGAACGCGTATCTCAAAAAGAAAAACGAGTCGGAGACAGAGTTCCCCTACACCATGTTCCATATTATCGTGGCAGGACTCGTCAAGACGATCACGCTGCGCCCGAAGATGAACCGGTTCATTGCCAACAAGAACTTCTATCAGCGCAATGAGGTATCCATGTCCTTCGTTGTAAAGAAGCAGTTTGCGGACGAGGCGGCGGAGGCGCTGGCCGTTATTCACGCGAAGGACGAATCCAACGTCGAGTCCATCCACGAGGATCTGCGCCATCAGATCCTTGACTGCAAGGATGTCCATAAGGTCGATTCCTCGACCGACAACATGGATTTCTTCAACCATATGCCGCGCTTCCTTGGCAAGTTCCTGGTCTGGATCCTGACGCGTCTGGATATCCACGGCTGGATACCCGCCAGCATCATTGAGACAGACCCGTATTATACGACGTGTGTGATCTCCAATCTTGGCTCCATTAAGCTCAACTGCGGCTATCATCATCTGACGAACTGGGGCACCTGCTCCGTGTTCTGCATCATCGGCGAAAAGTCGAAGCGTCCGGTCTATCACGAGGACGGCACGATTGAAATGCGTGAAATGCTCGATCTGGGCCTCACCATCGACGAGCGTCTGGCAGACGGCTATTATTACTCCAAGACCATCCGCCTGCTCAAGACGCTGCTGGAAAACCCGGAGCTGCTGGAAACACCGGCCAATCAGGAAGTGGAATATTGATTTTGGTGCGCGCTGCATACGCAGCGCGCATTTTTAATCCAGATGCACGACTGGGCTGCAAATGGCTTCCATGCACTGCGCTATTTCCATGCCAAAATTGCCGCGCCGCGCAAAATCCGCAACGGAGATCATGCCGGTCAGCTTTCCATTCTGCGTGACCGGCAGTCTGCGCAGCTGCGCGCGGGACATGAGGCGCGCGGCCTTTGCCGCGTCCTCCCCTGCCTCAACAGATAAAACGCCCGCGGACATGACCTCGCTCACACGCATCTGCTCTGCCGCTTTCCCTGCCGCGACGCAGCGCAGCACGACATCGCGGTCGGTCAGAACCCCGCAAAGACGCCCATTTTCCCCCTGAACCGGCAGAACGCCGAGATTATAGCGGCTCATGAGCCGCGCGGCGACGGAAACCGGCTCCTGTGCGCCGACGCTGACGACATTTCTGGACATACAATCCTTGACCTTCATAAGACCCTCCATCATTTGAAAAGCTCCGGCAGCAAACGCTGCCGGAGCTTCTGCGTTTATGGAGATTGTAGCCGGGACTGCCGGCTGTTAAACAGCTTATTTGCCCTGCAGCTTGCGGTCGATGGCTTCCGCAGCCTTTTTGCCTGCGCCCATGGCCAGAATGACGGTCGCAGCGCCGGTAACGGCGTCGCCGCCCGCGTAAACTCCGTCGCGGCTGGTTTTGCCGGTTTCCTCGTTTACAATTATTCCGCCGCGCTTATTTACTTCAAGTCCGCTTGTGGTGGACTTTATAAGCGGGTTGGGGGATGTGCCGATAGACATTATAACACAATCAGCTTCAACCTCGTGTTCGCTGCCCTCAACGGGAACGGGACGCGCGCGACCCGATTCATCGGGTTCGGATAGCTTCATTTCCTGGCAGAGAATACTCTTTACCCAGCCGTCTTCACCCTCAATCTTGATTGGGTTGGTAAGAAATTTAAAC
>OHHL01000063.1_pt1 | contig 50277 bp, 43 predicted proteins | sample 1568031 | NCBI WGS metagenome assembly OHHL01 (sample SAMEA3879513, study PRJEB24766) | human gut metagenome | biome: human-associated habitat; feature: feces | place: USA | collected 1985/1987 | reverse complement strand
GAGCCGTTATTCTGCTGTTTCCTCCGCGGCCGTTTCCGGCAGCTGCATGTCGTCGAAGGCGTTCTGCGCGTCGTCGAAGATCACCTGTACCTCGGCGAACGCGTCCTGCAGGCGGGAAAGGCCGGTAGACAGGTCGGCAGCCAGCGCGGCGATCTCCTCGCCGGAATCCATGTAGCGGGTGCGCGCATCCTCGCAGAGGTTCGACAGCTGGGTATAGATCCGCCGGGCGCGGACAGCGGCGTTGCGCTCGGTCTGCTCGGCGCGGCGGTAAGCGGTCAGCTCCTTTTCGGTGAGCGACGGTTCCTGCACCGGTTCATCCGGCTCATTTTCTGTTTCCGGCTCTTCCGGCTGCGGCACCGGCTCCGACGGCTGCGGGTCGGGGCGCGTCAGCAGTTCCTGTTGCGCCTCTTCGGCCTTTTTCAACTGCTCCGCCAGATCAGAGCCTTCCTGCGCGAGCGCGTTCACCTGCCCGGAAAGCGCGTCGTTGTCCGCCTGTGCCTGCTCCAGACGCTTCTGCAGACCTGCCAGTTCGACCTGAAGGCGCGCATTTTCAGCGGCAAGCTTATCGCGCTCATCAGTCAGCTTGCGCAGGGCCTTCTGGTGCTCAATGGATGTCGATTCGATATAATTGACAACGTCGGTGCGGTTAAAGCCGCTGACCGCCGTGCGGAACTTTGAAAAATCAGACACCTGTTGTTCCTCCTGATTTCCGATTTTGCCTCAGTATATCACAAAAAACGGCAAAAAACAACCTGTCCGCCGCCGCCTTTGCGGATTTCACGAATTGTTCACAGACAGTGGTTTTTCATTTGTATGATTGCAGATACGGGAAAAGACTGATATAATAGATTTTATCTGAAAGACAGTGAGGAAACGAAGCATGGAATACAACAAGCTGATCGCCGAGCTGCATACCGGCGACGATGTAGAGGGCTTTTATGTTCTGAAGGACGCGTTTTTGAAGACGACGGCGGCGGGAAAGCCGTTTTTGTCCGGCGTTCTGGCCGACCGCTCCGGCGTGATCGATCTGAAGGTCTGGGACTATTCCGGCCCCATCGGCGCGCGGCCGGACGATATCGGCCGCGTCGTCAAGATCCGTGGGCAGGTGTCGGAGTTCAAGGGTGCGCCGCAGCTGACGGCGGGCCGCATCCGCATGGCGGATGGGAACGACCAGTATGATCTTTCCGCCCTTGTGCCGACCGCGCCCATCGACGCGGACGCGCGTGTCGCGGAAATTGAGCGCATGATCGACTCCATGGAGGACAGGGAGTATCAGTCCGTCGCCCGCACGATGCTTGCGCGGCATCTGGACGCGTTCCGTTCCATCCCGGCGGCCAAGAGCGTCCACCACAGCTTTCTGTCCGGGCTTCTCATGCACACGTCCAATATGCTGCGGCTGGCGGATTTTCTGGCCGGGCTTTACGGGGAGATCATCGACCGGAGCCTGCTGCTGACGGGAACGCTGCTGCATGATTTTGCAAAGGAAAAGGAATTTACGTTTTCCGGCCTTGGGCTGGTCACGGATTACTCGCTGCCCGGCCAGCTGATCGGCCATCTGGTGATGGGCGCGCAGGAGGTGCAGCAGTGCGCGCAGGAGCTTGGCATTTCCGAGGAAAAGAGCCTGCTTTTGCAGCACATGATCCTCTCGCACCATGGCGAACCGGAGTTCGGCGCGGCTGTGCGCCCGATGTGCGCCGAGGCAGAGCTGCTCTCCGAGATCGACCTCATCGACAGCCGCATGGAGATCTACGCCGAGGCGCTGCAGGATCTGCCCGTCGGAAGCTTCTCCAACCGCATTTTCGCGCTGGACAAGAAAATCTACCGTCACGGGTGATGCGGTAAGAATACCCGGCGGCAGGCGCAGCACGCGACCCGGCTGCTGCGGTCAGCATTCTGACGGCCAGAAAAACGGGGCGGCAGCGAAATGAAACACGCTGCAGCCCCGTTGACTATTCGATCAGACAGACGGCATGGGCGGCGATCCCCTCGCCGGAGCCGGTGAAGCCGAGGCGCTCCTCCGTCGTTGCCTTGACGCTGATGTTCCCAAGACCGGTATGCAGTGCGCCTGCGATATTCCGGCGCATCTGCTCGATATGCGGCGCGAGCTTTGGCCGCTGGGCGATGATGGTCGCGTCGAGATTGCCGAGGCGGTATCCGGCCTCTGCCAGTCTCCGGCTGACCTCGCGCAGCAGCTCCATGCTGTCCGCGCCGAGATAGCGGTCGTCGTTATCCGGGAAAAGCTTGCCGATGTCGCCCATGGCCGCCGCGCCGAGCAGCGCGTCCATGACGGCATGGACAAGCACATCCGCGTCGGAATGACCGTCCAGTCCCTTTTCATACGGGATCGTCACGCCGCCGAGAATCAGTGCGCGGCCGGAAACCAGCCGGTGAACGTCGTAGCCGTGGCCGATCCTCATGCGTTTGCCCTCCGGCGCAGGATCAGCGCGGCCAGCTCCAGATCGAGCGGCGTCGTGATCTTCAGGTTCTCTTCATCGCCGTCGGTCAGCTGCACGGGCATACCGAGCGCCTCAACGGCGCTGCAGTCGTCTGTGAGCGCGATGCCCTGCTCTTTCGCGTTCTGCAGGGCTGCGGCAAGCAGATCGCGGTCAAAGACCTGCGGGGTCTGGACGGCGTAGAGCGTGCTGCGGTCTGGCGTTTCATCGACCGCACCGCCGGTCGAGACTTTGATGGTGTCCTTGACGCGCACGGCGGGCGCCGCGGCGGCGAACTTCTTCGCCTTGGAAACAGCGCGGCAAATCACTTCGTCGGTCACAAGCGGGCGTGCGCCGTCCCGCCATGACGGAATCCGTCCGCGTCTCGCCGCCCGCGACGACCATGCGCATTTTGTCATACGCCTTAAGATAACGGCTGACCTTTTCCAGCAGCTCCTGCTGCGTGACGACGATGATCTCGTCGATCATGGCGCATTTGTCAAACACGTCGACCGTCCGGCAGATGACCGGCAGGTTTTCCAGCACCGTCAGGATTTTATTCGTGCCGCCCATGCGCGAGGATGTGCCTGCGGCGACGATCACGGCGGCGCAGTAGGGCCGCCCGATTTTTTCCTTGATCGCAAGCCCCTTACGGAGGCCTTCACTCAGCTTCATATCGTTTCTCCTGTTCACAGCGTCCGCACGAGCGTTTTATAGGTCTCGCCGCGCACCATAAAGTTTTTGAACTGGTCGAACGCGGCGCAGGCCGGGGACAGCGTCACGATATCACCGGGGACAGTGTGCCGCTTTGCTAGCCGCACCGCTTCTTCGAGCGTCTGCGCGTGCAGAATTTCGGGCTGGCCGTTCAAATAGTCCGGCGCAGACTTGACCGCCGCTTCGATCTTCTCCGCCGTTGCGCCGCAGAGGATCAGCAGGCGCACGTGCGCGCAGATCTCCGGCCCCAGCGCGTCGAATGGGATCTTCTTGTCATAGCCGCCCGCGATGAGAACCAGCTTCTGGCGGAACGAATGCAGGCCCGCGATCGTGCGCGACGGGCTGGACGCGATGGAGTCATTATAATATTTCACGCCGTCCAGCTCGCGAACGAACTCAATGCGGTGCTCCACACCCGCGAATGTGCGCGCGATCTCGTCAATATCCTCGTCCTCCGCAAGTCCTTCGACGGCACAGGCGGCGGCCATATAGTTTTCGATGTTGTGGACGCCCGGAATGCGGATGTCGGCGGCAGCCATGATCTTTTTTCCGTTCCGGCAGATCACGCCGTCTTCCAGATACACGCCGTTTTCCGGCCTTGCCAGCCGGGAGAAGAACTCCACGGTTCCCTTCGCGTCGGCGGCGAAGCCGCGCGTGATATCGTTATCGTAGTTCAGGACGACCTTGCCGGTTTCGTTCTGATACTCGAAGACGTTTTTCTTGGCCTGCACATACTCGGCCATGTCCTTGTGCACGTCCAGATGGTTCGGGGCCACGTTCGTCACGACGGCAATGTCGGCAGAGCGCTCCATCGTCATGAGCTGGAAGGAGCTGAGCTCGACCACGGCAATGTCCGCCGGCGTCATGTCCGCCGCCTGCGGCAGAAGGGGCGCGCCGATGTTGCCGCCGACCCAGACGCGGTGGCCCGCGTGCTCCAGAATTTTTGCGATCAGGGTCGTGGTGGTCGTTTTGCCGTCGGAGCCGGTCACGGCGATGATGCGGCAGGGGCAGACCTCGAAGAACGCTTCCATTTCACTGGTAAGCTCCGCGCCCTTTTCGCGCAGCCGGCGCAGCGCCGGGATATCCGGGTGCATACCGGGCGTGCGGAAGACGATATCAGCCTGCACATCGTCAAGATAATGCTCTCCGACATGGAGCACGGTGCCCGCCCGCTCCAGCTCCAGAACCTCCGCGTCGAGCTTTTCCCGCGGCGTTTTGTCGCAGGCCAGCACGTGCAGTCCGCGCGCAAGGAGCATCCGGATGAGCGGCCGGTTGCTCACGCCGATGCCGAGCACGGCGATTTTTTTATCAATCAGGGAATCAAAATACTGGTCGACAAGATGATTCATATCCAAAAGCCTCTTTTAAAATTTCCTGCCTGTATTATATCCGCGCGGGAAAGAAATTGCAATCCATTTGACTTTTTCCTGCAAATAAAGTACAATACTTCCGCGACCGAGTCGGACAGTCGCGGGCGCAGCGCCGAAAGGCCGCGCATGAGGAAAGTCCGGGCTCCGCAGGGCAAGGATAACGGGTAACGCCCGCCCAGAGTGATCTGAGGAAAAGTGCAACAGAAATAAACCGCCGGAGGCGGCTCGCGCCGCTTCCGGCAAGGGTGGAAAGGTGCGGTAAGAGCGCACCCAATGGCGTGTGAAAGCGTCCATTGCTGTAAACTCTATCCGGAGCAACACCGCAGAGGAGGCAAGGCTTGCCCGGCTGCTTCCGAGAAGGTGGCTGGAGCGCACCGGCAACGGTGCGCCTAGATAGATGACTGTCGATTACAGAACCCGGCTTACAGACCCGATCGTAAAAACGCCTCCGCTGAAAAGCGGGGGCGTTTTTCGGGCTGCCGACAGGCAGGCGCTTATTTGCCGCTTGCGCCGTAGTTGGACAGGACACGGGCGGAGGGGTCTTTTACATCGCAGCCCTTCCACGCTTTGTTCGGCATCCAGAAGTCCTTGACCATGTCCGCCTGACCGGGATAGTATTTCTCAAAAATATCGCGGTACAGAAGGCTTTCCTTTGTAAACGGCTTTGCAAACGTGTATTTTTCGCAGCCTCTTCCAAACGCTTCATCGGAATAGAGGCTTTCGGCATACGCCTTCAGATCGTCGACCATGGAGTGGCCCACGGCGTCGGAGAAGGCCGCCTTCTGCCGCCAGAGGATATCGTCCGGCAGGATATGATCGTCCGCGAACGCCTTACGCAGGAGGTATTTGCCCATGTCATACGTGTTCAGCTTCAGCTCCGGACGGATGGACATGACGTATTTTACAAAATCCAGATCGCCGAACGGGACTCTGGCTTCGAGCGAGTTGACGGAAATGCAGCGGTCGGCGCGCAGGACATCGTACATATAAAGCTCGTCCACGCGCTTTTTTGCCTCCTGCTGGAAGGCCTCGGCGCTGGGGGCAAAATCGGTGTATTTATAGCCGAACAGCTCGTCGGAAATTTCGCCGGTCATGAGGACGCGCACGTCCGTCTGCTCGTGGATAGCCTTGCAGCACAGGTACATCCCCATGCTGGCGCGTATGGTCGTGATGTCATAGGTTCCGAGCAGAGCGATGACCGTTTCGAGGGAGTCCAGCACCTGCTGCCGCGTCATGGTGACCTCGGTGTGCTCCGCGCCGATGAAATCAGCGGTTTCCTTCGCGTATTTCAGATCGATGGGGTCTAAATCCATGCCGATGGCGAACGTGCGGATCTTCTTGCCGAGGAGCTTGGCCGAGATCGCGCAGACAAGGCTGGAATCGAGGCCGCCGGAGAGCAGGAAGCCGAGCGGCGCGTCCGCGTCGAGCCGCTTTTCCACGGCGGAGATCAGCTTTTCACGGATCTTTTTGGTGACGGTATCGAGATCGTCATCCGAATAACGTGTAACGGTGGTCAGATCAGCGTAGCGGACGAATTTGCCGTCCTTATAATAATGTCCCGGCGGGAACGGGAAGACGTGCGCGCAGAGGCCGACAAGATTTTTCGCTTCGCTGGCGAAGATGATCGAGCCGTCGGCAAGATAGCCGTAGAACAGCGGACGGATGCCGATGGGATCACGCGCGGCGACAAGGGAATCGGAAGCCGAATCATAGATGATCATGGCGAACTCCGCGTCAAGCCCGGCAAACATCTCGGTGCCGTATTCCTGCCACAGGGGAAGGATAATTTCGCAGTCGGAATCGGACGCGAAGACATAGCCCTTGGCTTCGAGCGCCTTTTTGACCGGTCGGAAGCCGTACAGCTCGCCGTTGCACACGGCCATATCGCCGCCGCGATGGAACGGCTGCATTCCCTCCGGGTGCAGGCCCATGATGGCCAGACGATGGAAGCCCAGCATACCGCTGCCTGCGGGCTCAAGCCGGGTATCGTCCGGGCCGCGGGATTTTGTTTTTTCAAAATACGGGAGAATCTGTTCCTTTTTGAGACTGGGGGACGTAAAACCAAAAATTGCGCACATAAAAAGCACCTCCGAATCATTTGCGCAGCATTGCCTAAAATAAATTTTAGGACGAATTGCTGCCGATCCGCGGTGCCACCTAACTTACTGGAATACCCAGTCTCTTTTCCGGGACTCTGACAAGCCCCTGCGCTTTAACGCCGCGCTGCGCGTCTTCCCTACTGCGGTGTTCCGGTTCAGGTTGCTGCTAAGAAGTGTTCGTTCACGAAGGCGCTGGCGCCGGGATCCCAGCATCCCCGGCTCTCTGCGGCCATGTCCCGCGTTACTTTTCTTCCTCATTGCATTTTGCGATATTCTTTTATTGAGTGAAGCTTTAAATGATGGAACAATTCTACACCCGGCATCCCGATTCGTCAAGCGTGCAGGTTTGACAAACTATATGCCCGCCGGATTTTCATTTTTGTACAGTTTGAATTTTCGCAATACGTGCGGCAAATTCCGTGATCCGTGCGTCGATCCCGTCCGCAGTCCGGACGGAGCCTGGGTCGTGCGCCGTCTGCATGAGGCAGAAGTCCGGCGGCAGGATGGCCGTCTTGTTCAGGCACATTGCGCCCAGCAGCTGCCGCGCAACGATATCGCTGCCGGAATAGCCGGAAACGACAATGCCGTACAGATATTTCTGATACAGATCCTGCTTGACGAGCAGATTGGTCAGGCGGTTGAACAGCGCCATGATATTGGCGCTGACCGCGTCGTTATAATTCGGGCACAGGAAGAGCATCGCGTCGCAGGCGCTGATGGCGGGCAGAACCTCGTCGGAGATGCTTCCGCCGTAGAAACAGCGGCTCTGCGCGGCAAAGTGCAGACAGGCTTCATACGAGCAGCCCCGGCAGTCGTGGATGGAGCCGTTCTGCAGGGAAATGGTCTTTGTTTCAAATGCATCCGGCAGACGCGCAAGCACCTGTTCGCCAAGCCAGACCGTATTGGAGCGCTTGTTATCCGACGCGTGGAGCATGAGAAGCTTTGGCCGGGCAAAGCACGGCGGCTCAAACTCCAGAAGCCGCTGTGCCAGCTGGCGCAGCTGGTGCGCATAGGTCTGCTCCCAGCTCAGATGCAGGATCCCAGCCTGAATATGCTGGTTGTAAAGAGAACCCGTCCCCTCGACGAGCGGCTTGCCGGGAAACGCGCAGCCTGCCTGATTTGCCGCAAGAACCAGCTCCCGCGCGGTCTGCTTCGTATAAAGCTCCCCTGCCCCGTCGACGATCACGCCGCCATAGCTGCCGGACAGACAGTCCGGATGCTTCCGAAGCGTCCGCAGCAGGCGGCAAACCGTCTCATCCAGGCCGTATTCATCCAGCGCGGCGGCAAAAAGCAGGCGGCAGCCCGCCGCCTGTTCGATTCTCTCCGGCGGAAGCTCCTTCACGCGGAGCCCGGCCAGCGCCTGCGGCAGCAGGCGCTCCAGCCGCGCACTATGGCCGATGCGCACCAACGTCAGTTCCTGTTCCATGTCAGTATTCGAACGCCTCCAATGCGGTATGCGTCGTTTGTAATTCTTCCAGAAGCGCGGGGGCGATCTCCTCCCGGATGAGGCTGACGCCGAACGGCGTCATGCGGCTGCGGCAGCCGAAATACGCGCCGCCGAGCGGCACCGCACCGAAGTGCTCCTGCCCGCGCACGAGCCGCAGAATACTCACTGCGGCTGAGGACAGTGCGGGGGCCAGATACGGCTTGAAGCCAAGCTCCCGCACGCGCAGATTCGCCGTGCGGGTCTGTTCGGTCAGCCTTGCGGAGAGGGCCGCGTCATAGTCCGGGCCGCAGCTGTTCGCGCAGACGAGTCCCTGCCCGTGCGGGCCGTAGACGCGCAGCTTCTCTTCATTTAATCCCAGCTGCCGCGCGTAATACGCGCAGCGCGCGGCCATCACGCCGAGGCCGAAGCCCTGAATCTGCTCGGGGAGCAGGCCGGAAAAATCATACTCCCCTGCCCCGTTCTGATTGCTTTGCAGAAAAACAGAGCGCGACAGGTGGTCGACCGGGTCGGAGATCTGGCAGAACAGGCCGGTGAAGCCGGTGCTGCGCGCCATGCGGGCATACGCGCCCACCATGGCGCGGTTGGCCTCGTACTGCGCCATACGCACGTCCTTCACCGCCGTATCCAGTCCCGGCACGCCGCGCGAAGCCGTAAACGCAAACAGGTCGCAGGCAAACAGGTCCTTTTCCTCACAGATCACGATCTCCGGCAGCGGCTGGCCGTCCGGCGAAAGCACTTGGTTCAGCTCCAGCTCGTACCGGGTGCATTGGGCCTTGTTGGGGTCAAAGATCTGGATCCTGGAAAACTCATGTCCCAGCAGCTTCAGCGCCAGCAGCGCCGTGCCGCCCACGTCGCCAAGGCCGACGAGCGTGAGGACAAGACCGGTTCGCTTCGGCCGCTGCCACGCCTCCAGAACGGCAAATGCGTTTTGGAAGCAGACGTTCAGAACGCCCGCCCCATGTGCGCGTACAAAACCGGCCAGCTCACCGGAGGCCGGACTGCACGGCGTCAGGCAGCAGACAGTCTCAGGCTCGGAAAGCTCGGCCAGATCATGGATATAAAATAATCCGCGCGAGCACAGCGGAACGCGCCGCACGAGAAACACCAGCGGCGCAAACGCAGCGCCGCACGGCCGCGCGTCCTGCGGAAAAAGCGTGTTGTCCTCCGCGCAGAGACAGAAGGAATGCCATTGCTTCAGGATCATAAACTCAACTCCTGCTTTGGTGTCGGATAAAAAGCTTGGATGATGCGCGGACGGACTGCGGCGTCCCAAAGCCTTCCCCGCCGGGGAAGGTAGCCCGAAGGGCCGGATGAGGGTCGGGGAGCAGTGCCGAATTGCTGAAACTGCCAGACAAATCGGAAAATCAGACTTGTGGTTTACGGTTCACCGTCCGCCGCAGCCGTTTATTCTTGTCCCGTCCAATACTGCGCACCCCAGTGCTCGAAGTCCCATTTGGGGCTGTAGTCGTTGCATTCGTAATCGACGTAATAAAGCCGGTCGACGGACAGGACGAAATTGGTCGGATAATAATCGATATTCAGATGAACGGGATACAGGCGGGCGCACATGGCCTTCAGCTGCCGGAGGCAGAAGCCGGGGAGCCGGTTTTCCGCGATCAGCTCCGCAGCTGTAGGGCCGGGGATGTATTCCTTGAGAATGCGCTCATTTTCCGTGTCGACGTCCAGCAGGCGCGGCATGGGGATCCCGGCGGACAGGAGCCGCTCATAATCACGCTGCTCGGCGGCAAGCTTGTCCCCGAACTGATAATACTCGCATGGCTCGTGGTGGATCTGCTTGACGACGTATTCGCCGCGCTCGTCCGCGGCCAGATAGGAATAGCCGCCCTTTCCCTTGCCGAGCAGCCGCCGGATGGAAAGCACTCTGCCGTTTACTGTGATCTGATCTTCCATGTTTCTCGCCTCCATACGCCTCAGCATAGCAGACGCGCGGGGCGTTTGTCCAGCAAAAATCCGCTTCGCCGGAAATACTGGCAGATTGAATAAAATACCGTTTGAATTTCATTCATTTTTCACAGGTTCTTCTTGCATTTTGCTTGGAAGCGTGTATAATGATGTGTGCAAAAAAGTAGAAATGAAGGAATTTGAAATGCGCACGCTGTTATCATTATCTGTTGCGGTTCTTGCGGGTCTGCTGATGACCCGCGTTGCAAAGCCGCTGAAGCTGCCGTCTGTGACGGCGTATCTGGTCGCGGGTGTTCTGATCGGGCCGTACTGCCTGGGTCTGCTCGGCATTGAGGGCCTTGGCTTCCCGACGCAGGAATCCGTAGACAGTCTGTCGCTGATCTCCGAGGTCGCGCTGGGCTTCATCGCATTCTCCATCGGCAGCGAGTTCCGCGTGTCCGAACTGAAGCACACAGGCAAGCAGGCGTTCGTCATCGGCGTTTTACAGGCGCTGGCCGCGACGTTCCTGGTCGATATCGCGCTGATCGTGATCGCACTGCTTACAAACGGCAGGCTGTCCATCGCGCAGGCCATCACGCTCGGCGCCATCGCCACGGCAACGGCCCCTGCCGCAACGCTCATGGTCGTGCGGCAGTACAAGGCAAAAGGCCCGCTGGTCGATCTGCTGCTGCCCATCGTCGCGCTGGACGATGCGGTCGGCCTGATCGTGTTTGCGGTGTCGTTCGGCATCGCAAAGGCGCTCAACACCGGCTCGTTCGATGTGATCTCCATCGTCGTCGATCCGCTGATCGAGATCATGTGCTCGCTGGCGCTCGGCGCACTTGGCGGCTGGGTGCTCACGCAGCTGGAAAAGCTGTTCAACTCCAACACCAACCGTCTGAACATGACCATCGCATTTGTTTTCCTGACCTCGGCGCTGGCCATGGCGGAATTCAAGATCGGCCCTGTGACCATCGGTTTCTCGTCGCTGCTGACATGCATGATGCTGGGCACGCTGTTCTGTAACCTCTGCCCGCTGTCGGGTGAGATCATGGAAAAATCCGACCGGTGGACAAGCCCGCTGTTTGCGGCGTTCTTCGTCATCTCCGGCGCGGGGCTGGATCTGGGCGTGTTCAAGGACGGTATGATCGTTCTCATCGGCGTTGTGTATATTCTGACGCGCTCGCTTGGCAAGTATCTCGGCGCGCATTACTCCGCAAAGCTCATGAAATGTGAGCCGCAGATCTGCAAGTATCTCGGCATCACGCTGCTGCCGCAGGCCGGCGTCGCGCTCGGTATGTGCGTGACGGCGCGCCAGCTCGGCGCGGAGGGCGATCTGATCCGCAACATTACGCTGTTCGCCATTCTGATCTACGAGCTGGTCGGCCCGCTGCTGACCAAAATGGCCCTGCAGGCCGCAGGCGAGATCCATCCGATGGACGAAGCCGTCCGCAACCGCCGCCAGCACAAGCTGGAACAGGCCAACGCGGAAAAGAAATAATACGCAGGCACAAAAGCAGCCCCGGCCGCATGGCCGAGGCTGCTTTGCGCAGGTTGCTTATTTAATAACGCCCTTCTGCAAAATCACGTTGGCGTAGATGGCAGTTTCGCCGGACTGGAGGATGCAGTAGGTCTTGCGGGCCTCGTCGTAGAATTCGAAGCGCTCATAGCTGCCGAAGGCGGCTTCGCCGCGCGCGTCGTATTTGGCGACGATCTTTTTATATTCGTCCCAGATGGGGATCTCCATGCCCCTGTCCTTCTCGGCGACCTGCATGATCATGACAGGGTGCTCGACATACTCGTCAAGCGGGATGACCTGCAAGATCGCGTCGAGCAGCTCGGGCACGCCATGGCCGTCGGCACGGAGGAAGACGCAATTGTTGGGCTTGGCCATGGATGCGCCGGGGAAATTGCCGTCGCCGATGCAGATGCGGTCGCCGTGGCCCATTTCGGCCAATACCTTCAGAAGCTCCGGGGAAAGGATGGGCGGGATGTTTTTCAGCATGGTTCAAATACCTCCTGTTTGATCGGGCCGCCCGTTGACTTCGGGCAGCAAAGACAATAAAATATGCATATGCATTTTTTGATTTTAGGAGACACTGCAATGGATTACGCACAGCAGCTTGCATTTTTCGCAAACATTCTGGAGCAGAAGCGCCTCGTGACCGCGCTGGAGGGCAACGCCTCCATCATAGACCGGGAAACCGGATTGACGTATATCACACCGTCCGGCCGGATGAAGCTGCTGCTTCAGAGGGAGGATATCAGCGTCATGGACGAAAGCGGCGCGCAGATCGGCGGGCGCGGGAAGCGGTCGAGCGAGTATCTGCTGCACGAGGCCGTCTACCGGGCGAGGCCGGATGTGAACGCCGTCGTGCACTGCCACTGCCCGTATCTGACGGCGTATGCGCTGCGGTACCGGGACTTTATCGTCCCGGAGGACTGCTCGCTGCACGTTGTATTTCAGCGGTTCGTGTGCCTGCCCTACGGCAAAAACGGGACGCACGAGATCCACAAGGGCATCGAGGCCGCGCTGGCGCACAGCCCGCTCTGCCTGCTCGGCGGACACGGCGTTGTATGTGTGAGCGCTTCCATGGAAAGCTGCATCGGTCTGCTGGAAGCGGCGGAAGGGCTGGCGAAGACGCTGTGGATTGCGGGGCAGATCTAGGCATTTGTAGGGGCCGATGCCTACATCGGCCCGCACAGATTGCACCGCTTTTGCGGTATTCTTCGGCAAATTCGCAACTTCCTTACGGGTCGATGTGGGCATCGACCCCTACATCCATGCAGGAAAATACATACGAATTTGCTGAAAGACTTCTGTCTCTCGCTTCTGCCTGCTGCAACCCCTCAGGTGCTTCGCGCCAGCTCCCCTTTCGGGGGAGCTTTTTTGTGTCACGCTCTGGTGTGGAACGCCTCCTTGAGGCTGGGGTAGAGCATGGCGTAGCGTTTTTTGGTGAGGGCGTAGGCTTCCTGAACCGCCAGGTCGGGTTCAATGTCGCCGCTCATGCGGATGTGGCTGCACGCCTCGGGCAGATTCCCGAACAGGCCGATGGCAACGCCTGCGGCTGCCGCCGCGCCAAGGCTCGTGGCGCTGTCGGAGAACGTCGATACATCGTGGAACGTCACATTGCACACATCGGCAAGGATCTGCTTCCAGAGCTTCGACTTGGCCCCGCCGCCGATGATGCGCAGCTCCTCGATCTGCTGCTTTTCGCGCATGACGTCCAGGATCTGGCTCAGGCCGCAGGCCGTGCCCTCCAGAACGGCGCGGAGGAAATGCTCCCGCTTGTGCGTGGTGTTCATACCGAAGAAAACGCCCTGCGCCTGTGCGTCGAAGACGGGAGAGCGCTCGCCCTCCAGATACGGCAGGTAGATAAGGCCGCCCGCACCTGCCGGAGCGGTCGCCGCAGCGGAATCAAACGCACGCGCGGAGGCAACCTCGAACAGATCCATGGCCCATGAGACAGAGCGTCCGGCGCACTGCTCGGTGCCGAAGACGTTGCAGCCGTGGCCGTCGAGCGCGTAAATATGGAATACGCGGTGCTGCGGGTCGATGAACGGCGCGTCCATCTGACCGGCGATCCATGCGGTGGTTCCGAGGCTGAGATAGAAATCGCCCGGCTTTGCCACGCCTGCGCCGACATTGGCGCAGGCCCCGTCTCCGCCGCCGACGGACACGGGAATGCCCGCACGCAGACCGAGGCAGCCCGCCGCTTCCTCCGACAACCGGCCCGCGATCTCGCAGCTGGTGTGGATCTGCGGGAATTTATCCAGATCGACGCCCACGTTATGGAACATCTCCGTGTCGTACTGCCGCGTTTCCAGATTCATGAGCAGCCCGTGGGACGCGTCGGACATATCGGTCGTCTCCATGTGGCCCGTGAGGCGGTAGACAAGATAATCCTTCGACTGCAGGATGCGGTATGTACGGGCGTAGAGCCCCGGCTCGTTCTCCTTCAGCCAGAGCGTCTTGCAGAGGGTGGATGCGGGCGAAAGGACGTTGCCGCAGATCTCATAGAAATAATCCCGGCCAAATCTGGCGCGCAGGGCGTTGGAAATGGCCAGCGCGCGGGTATCGGCGTGGATCATGGCGGGGCGCAGCGTCTGCCCGTCCTTGTCCATGGGCAGGCAGCCGAGCATATGGCCGGAAACGCCGATGGCGTCGACACGCTTGACGTATTCGGGCGCAAGCTCCCGCAGCATCATCATGGCGCGCACGGCGCTCATCCACCAGTCGGCGGCCTCCTGTTCGCAGCCGCCGTTCGGGTAGTGGTGCGTGGGATAGGATGTTGTGACGTTGCGGATAATATTGAGATTTTCATCGACCAGCGAGGCCTTCAGGCCGCTGGTTCCGATATCGAATGCCAGTAGTGTGCTGTGCAAATTGAATCACTCCATGTTCGGGATACCGGATAGGCTCCGGTGGGGAATGCCCTGTTTTATTGTACAATATCCCGCAGGAAAAGCAAAGCACTATTTTACGAAATGACCAAAAAAGACTGATACGAAACGCGTTCCTTACAAGGCGAATCCGTGTTTTTTGCGTTCTGACAGACGCTTCATCCTGCGCAGAACCGTCCCGGCATCGATCCCCGGCGCTTCATCGCCCGGAATATTTCGGGGAACCGTCACGAAAACAGAAAATGCGACCTGCAGTTTACAGTTAGAACGTGCAAAATGGTGGTATTTCGCAGCATGAATCAGTATCATGAAGGAACACTGGAATTCCAAAACGGAGGGTATCAGCATGACATCAGGCAGTATGCTTGCCATACTTTTCTACGTGGTACTGTATAACCGTATGATGGCGTATGTGGAAAGCCGCGCATACATGGGAACGTCAACACAGATAAAGGGCGCGTTTGTTGTGACGTTCAGAAAGGAAACGGCGTAACCGCAGGTCATATACCCGAAGCCGCCGGTTCCCGGCATCCTTCCGGAACACAGGCTGAAATTCGCACCCGGCCAGCAATTGTGCTGACCGGGTGCTTTACGTTGTGTATTGTTATAAGGGTCATTGATATGCGCACAGGAAGCTGTTCGTCATGTCCAAAGCGCCTGCGTATAAATGCCCTCCGTCTTCATCCTCGCCACAGCCTCCCGGACCGAATCCAGATCCTCGCGGTAGGTCACGCCGTACCACGCTTCTTCGCACGGCAGCACCTGCACGCTTGCAGACTTGTCCGCCAATTGTGCGTTCACCACAAACGGCAGGAAATATTCACACTTGAGCGGATTGGCCGGAATGGCGTCGTTCAAAAACGCCCCCATACGGTTCCAGAGCTCGTCCAGCACGCGCGCCGAGAATCCCCAGAGGTTCATCGACACAATTGTATCGCCCGCCAGCGGGAAGAACTGTACGCCATCCTCGGTATATTCGGCATCCGCGCCCTTTTTGTAGATCTTCGTGCGCTCTGTCACGCCGGTCAGCATCCCGTTTTCGATCTCACACACGCCGCGGGCCACGGAACCGAACTCCGTCACCGTGTTTTTCAGGCGGTAGCCAACCATGGCGTACTTGCTCGCGTCGGTCTGCGCCTCCAGAAAGCTGTAAATCTCCGAAAAGGCCGTACGGCCATAGAAATCGTCCGCGTTGATGACGGCAAACGGTCCGTTTACCGTGCCCCTGCAGCAGGCCAGCGCGTGACCGGTCCCCCACGGCTTCGTCCGTCCTTTCGGAATTTCAATGCCCTCCGGCAGACAGTCAAGGTCCTGATATACATAAGACACATGGAAATACCGCTCCATGCGGTCGCCAATGCACGCCCGGAATTCTGCTTCCATCTCGCGCTTGATGATAAACACAACGTCGCGGAACCCCGCACGCCAGCTATCAAACAGAGAAAAATCGATTATGATATGCCCCTCCGGATCGACCGGTTCAATCTGCTTGAGGCCGCCAAAGCGGCTGCCCATGCCCGCAGCCATGATCACAAGGGCCGGCTTCTGTTTGTCCATTTTCCTGCCTCCTATTTCGGGTTATCTCTATCTTATCCATCCCGTTCCTATAAGGCAATCCTTTTTGTCGTTTTGTGCACGATTTGATAAATTTCATGGAGCATTTGAAAAAGAGGCTATGGGTTTAAGCAGAATATGTTAAAATGATCGCACTCCTGCGAAACGCTTCTCTGCACCCTGTATGCGCACGCCGCCCGGCTCCGGCATGACCGCACCGCAGGCTGCAGCCCGGATGCTCACAGCGGCGTGTATGATCTGAACACTATGGATCAACTGCCAAATTAGAAAAACAAAATCGCAATCCAGCGATTGCGATTTTGGGAGGAGCTGCGACAAAATGAGTGAGAAGTGACTTTTCATGCGAAGCATAAAAAGTCGCTGCGAACGATATGCAGTCCGCAGCGACGTGGTGACCCGCCGGAGATTCGAACTCCGGACACCCTGCTTAAAAGGCAGGTGCTCTGCCTGCTGAGCTAGCGGGTCTTATGGCAGGGATGGCAGGATTCGAACCTACGCATACAGGAGTCAAAGTCCTGTGCCTTACCGCTTGGCGACATCCCCGTGCGCGTATCGGCAAAATCCTGTATAAAAAAAGAAAATGGGGTGAGTGAAGGGACTCGAACCCTCGGTCTTCAGAGCCACAATCTGACGCGTTAACCAACTACGCTACACCCACCATATGAAATTTTCTTTTTTTAGCCCGGCTGAATTGGCACGCCAGGAGGGACTCGAACCCGCGACCTACTGCTTAGAAGGCAGTTGCTCTATCCAGCTGAGCTACTGGCGCATAATGGAGCGGGTGACGGGAATCGAACCCGCGTCCCCAGCTTGGAAGGCTGGTGCCCTGGCCGTTGTGCTACACCCGCAGGCACTCTGACAAATTCAGCCTTAGAATCATAGCATATTGTCGCCCCGCTGTCAAGCCTTTTTTCGCGATTTCGGCGTTTCGGCGGCATCCTGCTTTGCGCTGCTGGGCGGCTGGCCAAACTGGCGGCGGTAGGCGCGGCAGAATGCGGAGTAATCTCCGAAGCCGCAGGCGCTGGCCGCCTGCAGAATGGGCGTCCCGGCGGCGATCTGCTCGCGCGCGAGGGCGAGGCGCTTGCCGGTCAGATACGCATGGACAGTATAGCCCGTCTCGGCGCGGAAGCGCCGCATCATGTGATATTTGCTGATATAGAACCGGGCGGCCAGATCGTCGATGGAGACAGACTCCGTCGGGTGCTGGGAGAGATACTGCATGATGGCCGCGATCTTTTCATCGGACGCAAGGCTCTCCACGGCCTGCGGCTGCGCGTCCATGGCGCGGCGCAGGAGAATGAGCAGCTGCGTCAGAAGGGACTTTGCCAGCAGCTCCTGCCCGAAGCCCGGCTGCACGGAGGCACTCTCCAGCGCGAAGAGCGTGCGGCGCAGCGCCTGCCGCTCTTCCTGCGGGCGCAGGACAAAGCGGAAGCGGGCCGTGGCGAGCGTGAAGCAGCTGTCGAGCGGGCACTCCGCCGTGCCTGCGCGGGCGAGATAGTCAGGCGACAGATAGAGAATGACGCGCTCATACGGCGCGCCGGGCGCGGCCTCTGGCCGGTGGACGCAGCCCTGCGGGACGAGGATCACGTCGCCGGGCTCAAGCGGGTAGCTGCGCCCCTCGACGCCGTAGCCGGACTGGCCGCCGAGAAAGAAGATCAGCTTGTGGAAGGTATGGTAGTGCCAATCGAGCTGTTCCTCCATCGCGCCCTTGAGGTGAAAGAGCCGAAAATCCTCGCGCAGATAGCCCCGCTGCGCATATTCCTGCTGCTCCATGCCGCGCCCCCTCTGCCAACGTTCAAAAGGCGCTGTGGGAGGCCCGCAGCGCCTGCGATCTCAAATTCAGTCCATATATCTTGCGATATATTCCGGTGCATCCTTGGCTTCGCCCGCGATCGTCAGCGTAAACGCGACGCTGTTTTCTGCGGAGAAGACGCTGCACCAGTCAAGGAAATTCTCGGTTTCCTTGGGGTCGCTGTCCTGCGACAGCTTGTAAAGGTTGTCGATAAAAATATGCGTGATATCAAAGTTTCCCGCGTGCAGGCCGCTGATAAAGCCGCGCAGGAACGGATAACCGCCGTAAGCGTATTCCTTGATGTCGATGAGCCGAACCTTGTGGTCGACATCGAAGCGCAGTGTATCGCCCTTCTCGATGCAGACGATGCTGCCGGATTCGCGCTGAACTGCCTGATTGAGAGCACCGATGAGCAGCTTCGTCTTGCCGGAGCCTTCGGGGCCCATCATAATATTGACCATACGGGCATTCCTCCTTTTCTCATGTGGTCAGCTTCATTGTACCAGCTTTCTGCCGGAAACACAAGAACCTACTTGTGAAAAAATCGTAAACAGGAGCAGGCTTCAGCCGCGCAGCAGCGCGGCTGCCTGCGCTCTGGTCGGAGAACTGCGCTTGCGGTCGAAGGGATTCAGCCCGTCAGCCGCGGCGCACAGGGCAGCGGTCAGCTCCAGGAAGTAGAACAGCTCGCCGAGCTGCGGCGCGTCCAGCTGTTCGGCGGAGAGCACGATCAGCGGGATATCGAGCGACGCGTGGGTCTGCACGAGTGCGTCGAACATCGCGCCCTCCGCCTCGCCGACCGAATGGCCGGAGAGATAGCCGAGATCGTCGTAATCCTTCCAGTCAAGCTCAATGTTGCGCCGTCTCGCGGGCAGCGGGATGCGCAGGAAGGTTTCAAACGCGCTGCGGCTGCCGTCCAGCATGGCGTCGAGCGTGTCGAGCGCACCGGGAAGCTCTGCCGGGACGGGCAGAACGCCGTATCCGCCGCGGCAGCTGCGCCGGGCCGTGCTGCTGGCCCACCAGCGGCCGAGTGCCATGCAGTCCGGCTCGAAGATGCCGAGAAGCTCCGTGCGCCGCGTACGCAGCTCCAGCGCGTGACGTGCGCCTGCATACATCCAGACAGGGTTTTCAAACGCGCGCAGGTCATAATCATGATACGCCTGTCCCGCACCCTCAAGCACGCTGAGCGGCTCGATCCCGGAAACCGCCATCGGCAGAAGCGCCGCAGGCGAAAGTGCCGAATCCGCGCAGCCGAGCTGCGCAGGCTGGGCCAGGAAGGTATATCCCTCCTCCTGCGCCATACCATGCAGGAGGCTGTCCTTCGGCGCACAGACGAAGATATGCTGCCTGGCCTCCGGCCCGTAGTGCCGGTCAAGCAGCCAGCGGACGGCGCGGGAGGCGACGCCGCATTCCATATCGACAGCGCTCTGTGCGATCAGAAGCAGGCAGAAGTCCTGCCCCTCGAGCCGGCTGCACAGCTGCTCGTAGGCGCTTGCGGACAGGCTTGTGCCCGCAAAAATCAGCCGGACACTCCCCTCTTTTCCAAGTGCGCGGATCGCCGCCTGCGCCGCAAGCGGCGCGTCGCCGCTGCCGACGACCACAAGTGTATCGCCGAGCTCCGCGATCTTCTCTGCGGCCTTGCCGATCGCGAGCATTGCGCGGGCCATCACGCCCTCCGGCGCGTTCAGCCAGCCCAGAAAGTCCGGGCCGTCCGGCACGTTGGTCCGGAGCTGCATATGCGCGTCAAACAGATCCTTCTCCCCGGACAGCAGATCCGGCAGGCTGACGCTCCCCCAAATATTAGATAACTCGACCTCGATCATCGTTTGCGCCTCCTGTTTGTTTTGTACACTATACTACATTTTGAGAAAAAACGCAAAAAGAATCGAAAAGGTGGCCCTGCGGCGTGGCTGCTCCGTCCCCCGCCGGTGCGTCACCGTGATGATTTTTCCGCATTCGGCCGGTGGGCGCGCAGCAGCTCCAGCAGCAGGAGCACCGCCGCGCCCAGCAGGAAGCCCGGCATCGAAAACGTCTGAAGGCTTACCGGAGTCTGCGGTGTCTGAAGTCCGGCGGGGCCCATCACGATGGCGTACAGTGAGCCTGCCATCAGGCCGAGGATCAGCCACACCATCTGGCTCCGGAAGCGGCGCAGCGCGGCGCGGATGGCGCGGGCAGCCAGCGCTGCGCCCGCCGCTGCGCCAAGCCCAAGCGCCAGAATGCCGGGAAGCCCGGAAAAATCGAGCCGCAGCAGCTGACGCAGCGCGTGCATCGCAGGCAGATAGACGCCCGCGATCAGAAGCAGCGTCGACCCGGAGATCCCCGGCAGGATCATCGCGCTGACGGCGATCGCGCCGGAGACAAACAGGTACAGAAGCGGCCAGACGCGAAGCTCCGAAAAGTCGACGCGCAGCGAAACCGCCGCGTCCTCGCGCAGCAGCGTAAGCCCCACGACGAGCGCCGCGCCGAGCAGCGCCAGCGGCGCGTACCGCGCGGTATTTCGCAGCGCACCGCGCTCCGCGCGGGCTACCAGCGGAAACGCCGCCGCGCTCAGCCCCAGAAACAGACTGCACATAAAATAGACGTGCAGCTCAAATAATTCCGCCAGCGCCAGAATACAGGCAGCCATTCCGACGCCCCACCCGATGCCGAAGCGCAGCAGCGCGCGCAGGCTCTGCCGCCGCACGGGACCTTTTCCGTTGAACAGGCCCTGCAGCGCACGCAGGAGATCGTCATAAAAGCCGAGAATAAACGCGATCGTCCCGCCGGACACGCCGGGGACGCTGTCAGCCAGCGCCATACACAGGCCGTGAAACGCAGAAAGCATACAGGAACCTCCCGAAAAGCTGCCGCATCCGGAGCGCCCGGCTGTGGCATTTTATCTCAGTATACCATCTGACGGAGAAAAAGTACAGAGTCCCCGTTCACCTGTCGAAGCAGCGCCGCATAGATTGGTTCAGGGCGAATGCGCCCGAATCTCTTGAGAGGAGCCGATCTTTTTGGCTGATATGCAGACACAGGCGGCCCAGACTGCCGAAGGCTGCGGCGATACGCGGGGAACGCTTCCCGCCTGCGCGCCGCTGGCCAATCCCTACGTCCCGTTCCAGGGGCAGAACCCCGACCGCTATACGGCGGGACGTGCGCTGATGAAGGGCACGCTGTTTCCGGGGCTTGACCTTCCATATCGCGGCGCAAGCGGCGTCGAGCCGCGCAGCGCGGACGGTATGCAGAGTATGCAGGACCTTCAGGCGGCAAATTTCGCCATTACCGAGCTTGGCCTGTACCTGGATACCCACGCGGACGACGAGGAGGCCGTGCAGCTGTTCAACCAGTACGTCGAGCAGTATGAAATGCTGCGGCAGCAGGCGGAGGACAGCGGCATGGCGCTCACGCAGATGGAGGCCGCCGCGGGCGGCTGCTATACATGGCTGGACGATCCATGGCCCTGGGACGCGGAAACGGAGGAATAAACGATGTTTGTATATGAAAAAAAGCTGCAGTACCCCGTCCGCATCGCAAACCCGAACCCGCAGCTGGCGGCTGTTATAATTTCCCAGTATGGTGGTCCAGATGGGGAGCTTGGCGCGTCTCTGCGCTATCTGAGTCAGCGTTATTCCATGCCGTATCCTGAGCTGAAGGGGCTGCTGACCGACATTGGTACCGAGGAGCTGGGGCATCTGGAGATGGTCGGCACGATCGTGCACCAGCTGACGCGGACGCTCACGCAGGAGCAGATCGAGTCGGCAGGCTTTGCGAATTATTTTGTCGACCACACCGCCGGCGTCTACCCGCAGGCCGCCTCCGGCACGCCCTGGAGCGCCGCGACCATGGCCGTCACCGGCGACCCCATCGCCGACCTCACGGAGGATCTGGCAGCCGAGCAGAAAGCGCGCGTGACGTATGACAATATCCTCCGCATTTCTGACGACCCGGATGTGAACGACGCCATTCGCTTCCTGCGGGAGCGCGAGATCGTGCATTTCCAGCGCTTCGGCGAGGCCATTGAGCTGCTGCGCCGGAGGCTGGACGAGAAAAACGTCTATTATATGAATCCCGCGCTCAATCTGCAGGCGTAAGCGCCGCGCAGAGGCTAGATTTCAAAAAACTCCACCGCTCGGCCTGGGCGGTGGAGTTTTTTAGTGGAATGCGTTTGCCGGGGCGCGTTATCCTCTCGTTTGCTGAGAGATGGCGCGGATGGCATTGAGGGCGAAGTCGTGCTCCTCGAGGGTGATGACACTGCCGCAGTACGGGCACTTGGCGCTGGCGTTGATCTCGACCGGTGCGCCGCAGTTCGGGCAGTTGACGGTCTGCATGGGTTTGTCCTTCTCGGTCTTCGTGCCGGTCGTGCGGACAAGATCCCACTCGTAGACCATGAACTTCTCCTTGTCTCTGCTGCCGGAGATGAGCTTGCCGGTCTTGTCGTCGAGCGTGTAATCGACGATGCGCGTGTTCAGACGGGCGACGAGCACGTCGTTGCCGCCCTCCTGGCACCAGCCGCGCAGCTCCACGGACAGAACCGCGATGCGCTCGATGTAGTTGGTCTGGCCCTGCTGCTTCTTGCGCTGGATCTGATTGTCCATCTGCGTGAAGAACGCGTCGGTGCAGTACGGACGGATGGGCGAGATATCCTTCTTCTGCCAGCAATCCTGCATCTGTACATACAGGTTCGACAGCTTGGAGGTCAGCTCAGCCTTGTCGAAGTTTTCGTCGAGCTGCTCATACTCAGCCATGGGCTTCAGCTTGCGGTTCGCAGCCGCGGACCAGCTGGTGCCGCCGGACGCTCCCTTCTTCTTCTTTGTGCGTGAGGTCGAAACGATCGCGATGAAGACGATGATGGCTCCGACGACGATGGTACTGATCCCGCCGGAGGATTCAGAGCTGCTGGAATAGTCGGAATCGCTGCTGCTCCAGTCCCAATCGGAGTCGGAGCTGCTCCAATCAGAGGAGCTGCTCCAATCAGAGGAGCTGCCGTAGTCGGAATCGCCGGAATAATCGCCGAAATCGGCCCCGGCGGGCAATACGGCCAGCAGCACGAGACAGGCGCACAGCGCCAGCACGAACAGCCGCCGCAGGAAGGTCTTGGACATGAAGGATCCCCCTTTTTCTTTCTTTTTCCCTTCCAGTATATCATGCGATGCCGCATACATGCAAGCAAAATAACCGCCGGACAGAAAAAACTGTCCGGCGGGCCTGTTTATCCGTGATAGCCGATGGCGCGGGAGATCGTCTCGGCTGCGGCGCAGACGAGGCGGATGGCGCGGAGAAACTCGTCGGACTGCACCTGCCGGAACATTCCGACGCAGCCGATGGCGTAGCGCACCTCGCCGGTCACGTCATGGATCGGCGCGGAGACGGAGCGCAGGCCGATCTTATACTCGCCGTTTTCCACAGCGTAGCCCTGCTCACGGATGCGGGTAAGTTCGGGCACAAACTGCTCTGGCGTGGTAAGTGTATGGGGCGTGAAGGCCTTGAGTTCGGTGTGCGTGAGAATGCGGCGGCACTCAGCCGGAGAGCTGTTGGCAAGAAACAGCTTTCCCTGCGACGTACAATAGACCGGAAGCCGTGCGCCGACCTCGGACACGACGCGAAGACTCGCGCGGGACTCCTCCTCTGCCAGCGTTACGACTGCTGCACGGTCAAAAACCGACAGGAATACACTCTCGCCAAGTTCAGCGCAGATACTCTGCATATGCGGCCGTGCAATCGTACCGATATCCCATGAGTTGGAGACGGCACAGCCGTATTCAAACAGGCGGATGCCCAGCCAGTAGCGGCCATTCGGCGTCTGCTCGATCAGACCCGATTCCCGCATCGTGGACAGCAGGCCGTGGATCGTGCTCTTCGGCCAGCCGGTTTTCTGATAAAGCTCCGTCAGGGAAGCGGGCTGACCGCTTTCCGTCAGAATGTCGAGAAGACGGATCGCCTTCGCAACGGAGTGTATGGTTTTGCCTTCCTGTTCTGCCATGCTGAAGCTTCCTTTCTGTTCATTGCGTTTCCTTTACTATATCATGCCGAATATCGTTCAGCAACCGGATACGTTCGATATCGGCGAATTTTTCCGCGTCATACCGCACGGGCATATTGGCGAATTGCTAAATTTGATTGCAATTTTGACCGTTTTGTTATACACTAATAACAAATACAAAGGAGGGCGCGCCGTATGTACCAGATCATGCTTGTAGAGGACGAAATGCTTGTCCGGGAGTCCATGGCACAGAACACCAATTGGGACAAATTCGGCTTTGCGCCGCCCCATGTCTTTGAAAATGGCCGTCAGGCGCTTGAACAGCTCGAATCCGTGCTGCCGGATGTGGTCATCACGGATATCTGTATGCCCTTTGTCGACGGGCTGGAGTTGGCGCGGAACATCTATGAGAAATTTCCGGACACGATCGTCGTCGTGCTGACCGGCTTCAGCGAGTTTTCCTATGCGCAGAAGGCCATCCGGTACCATGTCCACGATTATCTGCTCAAGCCCGTCAGCCCGAAGGAGTTTGATCAGCTGCTGGAGAACCTGTCTGCGGAGCTTTCGCGCCGGGACAACCGGCAGGGGCTTTACAGCCGGGCCGTGCTGGCAGACGAGGTGCTGAAGGATCATTTCTTTCAGGGGCTTTTACAGTCCGACACGGCGCAGGAGCTGCCGGAGGCGACGCTTGCCGCCGGTGTTGAGCTTGGCGGGCGGTTCCATGCGGTCGCGCTGGCGGCGCTGCCGCAGCGCCCCGAGGGCTTTGAGGCGCAGGGACATCGGGTGGCGCAGGGCTGTGCGCCCGCGCAGCTCCGGCTGCTCGGCGACCAGCACGTTATGCTCATCGTCAGCGGCGATGAAACGGCGGAACTCATGGCGCGCACCGCCGCCGGAGCGCGCCATCTGCGCGCGGTGATGCAGGAGGCGGAGATCACCGCCCCCATCGGGATCGGCGGGGCCTATGCCGGGCTTGACGGCCTGCGGCAGTCCGCGCAGGAGGCGCAGCACGCGCTGGGCTACGCGTTTTCCACAGGCGAGACACTGTTGTTTGACCCGGAGCTGCGCAAATCCTCCGGCTCTTTGCAGACGGACGACTGTCCGACTGCGGCGCAGATCGCAAGCACGCTCCAATCCGGCAGCGGCAGCCGTGCATTGGAGCTGACCGGGACGCTTTTTACCTGTATGCGCCGCCGCAGGGTGCATGAGAGCGAGTGCCGCCCCGTTCTGCAGCGCCTGCAGATCCTCGTGGCCTCGCATCTGACGCGCGAGCAGCTGCTGCGCGCGCCCGCCATGCTCCTTCCGCAGCAGGGCTATGCGCTGGAGGAGGTACGGCTGTCCGTCGAGCGGCTTGAGGGCTATATTCTGCAATGTCAGGCCCAGCAGAACGACACGCCTGCCGCCCGCTGCGGCCGTCTGGCCGTCGCGTATATTAACGAGCACTATGCCGACTGCGATCTCAAGCTGCCGGACGTGCTGGAGCATCTCGGCGTCAGCCGCAGCTATTTTTCAACGGTATTCAAGGAAAAGACCGGCCAGTCGTTCGTGGAATATCTGACAAACCTGCGTATGGAGAAGGCCAAGGAATATCTGCGTGAAACGGGGCTGTGCACCTATGAGATCGCCGAGCGCATCGGCTTTGCCGACCCGCATTATTTCTCGCTCACCTTCCGCCGCAGAACCGGCATGACGCCCCGGCAGTACAGGGAGGCGGAGAGCGGAACATGACCGAAGCACGACTTTTTTCCCGGCACTCCATCGGCACGCGGATCGCGGCGCTGTTCATGCTGCTGATCCTCGTCATTACGGCAGCCATGACCTATGTGTCGATCAGCGTCTCGACGAACGAGCTGCTGGACAGCTCGACGGAGTACACCGAGCAGCTGATCCGCCGCGTCAACGCCGAGCTTGATATGTACGTGGAGTACATGAAGGATATTTCCGATTTTATTGTCGACAACGGCGCGATCGCGGCCTATCTGCGCGCGGCCAACGAGCACCGGCTGACGGACGCGGCCTGCCGCGAAGCGCAGGAGCAGCTGGCCGCCGCACAGAAGATCCGCTCGGAGATCACGGCCATCGCCCTGATCCCGGAATCCGGCGGCGCGCTGTTCGGAAGCGAGGGTGCGTCGCTCAACACCTATTCCAATTACCAGAATGCAGACTGGTACCAGGCCGCGCTGCGGGAGCCGAACGAGGTACAGGTTTCCTCCTCGCGCGTGGAAAACCTGATCGCGGGCCAGTACAACTGGGTCGTTTCGTTCTCCAAGGCCGTGCTCGACCGCGCAGGGAATATGCAGGGCGTTCTGCTCATCGACCTTAACTACCAGATCATCGACCGGCTCTGCGCGGATATCCAGCTCGGCAGCCGGGGCTATATCTATCTGATCGACCAGAGCGGCGGCATCCTCTGGCACCCGCAGCAGGATCTGATCTATGCGGGACTGAAGGAGGAAAACGTCGCGGAGGTGCTGGCCGCGGCGGACGGCCGCACGCTCTCCGGCAAGGGCAGGATGCGCAGGCTCTATGTAGCCTGCGCATCGGAGGCCACCGGATGGACGGCGGTGGGCGTTGCCTACACGCAGGAGCTGCTGCGCAGTCAGGACAGGATCTACAAGACCTATCTGCTCATCGCGGCGGCGGCGCTCATTCTTGCGCTGGTGTTCGCGCTTCAGCTCTCGCGCTCCATCGCAGGACCCATCCGCCGTCTGATGCAGACGATGCGGCGCGTGGAGGACGGCGATCTGCACGTGCGCAGCCAGGTATCCTCCCGCACGGAGCTTGGCCAGCTTTCCGACAGCTTTGACCACATGATCGCCAAAACTGCCGAACTGATGGACGAACGGCTGCGCAGCGAGGAGCAGAAGCGCAAGAGCGAATGGAAGGCGCTGCAGGCGCAGATCCAGCCGCATTTTCTTTACAACACGCTCGACTCTATTATCTGGATGAGCCACGCCGGACGCAATGCGGAGGTCGTGGAGATGACGAGCGCGCTGGCGCTGCTGCTGCGCTCGTCCATCGGCGACGGCTCCGACACCAACACGCTCAAAAAGGAGATCGCCCATGTGCGCAGCTATCTGACCATCCAGAAGATGCGCTACAACGAAAAGCTCCGCTACGAGATCGACCTTGACCCGCAGACGGAGGACTGCCTGCTGCCGAAGCTCATTTTGCAGCCGCTGGTGGAAAACGCGATCTATCACGGCATCAAGGTCAAGCAGCAGGGCGGCACGGTGCGCATTGAGTCGCTGCTGGAGGAGGACCGCCTGCTCATCACCGTCGAAGACGACGGCGTGGGCATGACGCCGGAGCAGCTGGAAACCATTCTCGACAAAAAGGAATCCGACGCGGAGAGCACCAAGATCGGCGTTTATAACGTCAACGAGCGGCTGCAGCTGTTCTTCGGCCCGGACGCCGTTATGAAGTATTATTCTACGCCCGGTGTGCGCACAATGGTCATGCTCGTGCTGCCCATTGTACGTGGAAAGGAGGAGGACAGCCATGCGGAGGATTAAAAAATGCACCGTTTTTCTCCTGCTGCTCTGTCTGCTCCTGAATCTTTCGGGCTGCGCGGCAGCACAGAAGCCGCTGCGGGTGACGCTGGTTCTGAAAACCGTGACAGAGGTCGCGGAGTTCTGGGGAACGCTCCTGTCCGGCGTTGAAAAGGCGGCGGAGGAATACGGCGTCGAGCTGAAGGTCCTGACCTCGCCGCGCGAAATTGACATTGACAAGCAGATCGAGCTGATCCGGCAGGTGACAGCGGATAAGCCGGACGTCATGATCCTCTCTGCCGCGGACTATGACCGCTGCGCGGAAGCAACGGAGGAAGCCATCGCTGCCGGGATCGGCGTCGTTGCGATCGACACGGACGTCAATGCCGCAGGCCGCGCCTGCTTTGTCGGCAGCAACAGCTATGAGATCGGGCTGGAGATGGGCCGCGCCATGGCATCCTATCTGCCGGAGGGCGGAAAGGTCGCGGTCATTCAGCATATGCTGACGACCACAACGGGCATTGAACGCACGCGCGGCGTTCTGGACGCACTGAACGAGGCAGGAAATATCGAGATCCTCGGCAGCTTCTGCTGCGACAACTCGACCGAGCAGGCGCAGACGATCACGACGGAGCTTCTTTCCGCCGACCCGGAGATCCGGGGCTTTGTGTGCACAAACGAGGTCTGCAACGTCGGCGCGGCAAACGCGCTGGTCGAGCTGGGCATGGGCGGGCGCGTCTATGTCGTCGGCTGCGACAATTCGCAGCGGCAGATCCAGTTTTTAGAGCAGAACATCATTCAGGCCATTGTCACGCAGCGGCCGTTCAACATGGGCTACGTGGCCGTCCAGCAGGCCGTTCGCGTGGCAAACGGCGAGCAGACCGACGATTTCGTTGAGGTTTCCTGCGTCCTCATTACGCGGGAAAATATGTACACGCAGGAAAACCAGAAGCTCCTGTTCCCAGTTTTGCGCTGAACGCCTTCCCCTCCGTGGATGCCTTGGGGCGCTCCCGTGCCAATGCTTTACCGAGCAGGAGAGGCGTGCATTCGAGCATACAAAACCCGCTGCACATTATGTGCAGCGGGCGGTTTTTTATCCGATGCCGAGCATTGCGGTCGCAAAAGCGAAATAGACAAGCAGGGACAGGAAGTCCACGATCGTCGTGATGATCGGCGAGGCCATCACAGCCGGGTCGAAGCCGAGCTTTTTAGCCAGCAGCGGCAGCGTTGAGCCGACGATCTTGGCAAGGCAGACCGTCACGGCCATCGTCGCGCAGACGACAAAGGCTACCAGATACGTCACGCTCTCGCTCTTTAACAGCAGCATATCGACCACGATGATCTTCGCGAAGCAGGCGATTGCCAGGCACACGCCGCAAAGGACGGACACGCGGATTTCCTTCCAGACCACGCGTCCCAGGTCGCGGAATTCGATCTCGTTCAGGCTGATGCCGCGGATGATGGACACGCAGGCCTGCGAGCCGGAGTTGCCGCCGGTGTCCATCAGCATGGGGATGAACGCCGTGAGGCACGGCAGGGCGGCCAGCGAGTTTTCAAATCTTGTGATGACGATGCCCGTCAGCGTCGCCGAAACCATCAGCAGCAGCAGCCACGGGATACGGTTTTTCCAGATCTCGACAGGGGTCGAACGCATATACGGGTGTTCGGACGGCAGCATAGCGGCCATCTTTTCCATGTCCTCCGTGGCCTCGTCTTCCATGACGTCCATGGCGTCGTCGAAGGTTACGATGCCGACCAGCCGGTTTTCTGTGTCAACGACCGGCAGAGCGAGGAAATTGTACTTGCTGAACATCTGGGCGACCTGCTCTTTATCGTCGAGCGTGCCGACGGTGATGACGTGCTCCTGCATGATGGACTCGATGGTCGCATCGTCGTCCTCGCACAGAAGCAGGTCCTTGACGCTCGTAAGGCCAATCAGCTTATGGCCGCGCGTCACGTAGCAGGTGTAGATCGTCTCCTTGTCGATGCCCGTGCGCCGGATGCGCAAAATCGCTTCCTCGACCGTCATATTCGGGCGCAGGGAGACATATTCGGTGGTCATGATCGAGCCGGCGGAATCCTCCGGGTAGCGCAGGATCTCGTTGATCTGCTTGCGCATATCCGGCTCGGCCTGGGTCAGGATGCGCTGCACGACGTTCGCGGGCATTTCCTCCACGATATCGACGGCGTCGTCGACGTAAAGCTCGTCGATGACCTCCTTCAGCTCTGAATCCGAGAAGCCCTGAATCAGAAGCTCCTGCGCCTCCGGCTCCATTTCGACGAACGTTTCGGCGGCCAGCTCCTTCGGCAGAAGCCGGAACAGAAGCGGCAGGCGCGCCTGATCGAGATCGTCAAAAATGGCGGCGATGTCGGCGGGATTCATGGTGCTGAGGATGTCGCGCAGAGAATGATACTTCTTCTCGTCGAGCAGCATGGTCAGGGTCTTTTGCAGGGAAAAATTGCTTTCTGCCATGTCTTGTTCCTCCTAAATGTAAAGAATAGGAAGGTAAAGACACAACGCAGGCACATCAATCGAAGAATGACAGGGGCTGCAAGCACCGGACGCACAAAGGCGGCTGGGGCTCGGGCCGACTTCGGCCTGCGGATGTGCCGCTACTACTTCCTGCGTCCATTTGTTCTTCCCCCTTTTTGTTTCAGAATATCGGGCGCTTTTGAAATCGCCCAACTTATATAATAGGTTGATTTCCCCGGTTTGTCAACCAAAACCCGAACGAATTCCAGTGGAATTTTGACGGATTGTGTGCTATGATAGTTGAAAATCTGACAAGAGGTGTCAATATGGCAACAGAAAAGCTCTATTATCAGGACGCGCATCAGGCAGCGTTTGAAGCGCGCGTTGTATCCTGTCAGCCGGGAAAGCACGGCTATGATGTCGTGCTGGACAGAACTTGCTTTTATCCGGAGGGCGGCGGCCAGCCGGGCGACACCGGCTTTCTGTCCAGTGTCCGCGTGACCGACACGCATGAGCGCGATGGCGAGATCGTGCATTTCTGTGAGCAGCCGCTTTCCGAAGGGCAGAGCGTCGAGGGCCGGATCGACTATGCGCGCCGGTTCGAATTCATGCAGCTGCATTCCGGCGAGCATATTCTCTCCGGCGTGATACACCGCCGCTTCGGCTATGAAAACGTCGGCTTTCATATGGGTGCGGATTTTGTGACCATTGATTTTTCCGGTATGCTGACGCAGGAGGACCTGTCCGCCGTCGAGGCCGAGGCCAACGAGTGGGTCTGGAAAAACGTCCCGATCGAAATTACATACCCGGATGCCGAGGCGCTGAAGACCATCCCCTACCGCAGCAAGAAGGAACTGACCGGGCAGGTGCGCATCGTGACCATCCCCGGCGCGGACATCTGCGCCTGTTGTGGGACGCACGTAAGCAGCACCGGGGAAATTGGGCTGATCAAAATTTTCTCCTGCGTGAAATTCCATGACGGCGTGCGGCTGGAAATTCTGTGCGGCAGACGTGCGCTTGCCTATTTGAGCGAAATTGCCGAGCAGAACCGGCGCGTGTCAGGCCTGCTGTCGGCGAAGCCGCTGGAGACGGCTGCCGCCGTGCGGCGGCTTCTGGACGCGGAGGCCGCGCAGAAGCAGCGCGCAGCCGGGCTGGAAGAGGCTGTGTTTGCGCAGAAGGCGCAGGCACTTGCCGGGGCAGGAAACGTCCTGCTGTTTGAGCCTGCGATGAACCCGGACAGCCTGCGGCGGCTGACCGATCTGGTCATGACGGCCTGCGGGGGTCGTGCGGCTGTTTTTGCCGGCAGCGACGCCGATGGCTATAAATACGCCGTCGGCGAACAGGACGGCGATCTGCGGCAGCTGGTAAAGGAGCTGAACGCGCAGCTGCACGGACGCGGCGGCGGAAAGCCGTTTTTCGCGCAGGGCAGCGTACAGGCAGGCCGGGCGGAGATCGAAGTGTTCTTCGCCGGGCGCTGAGGAGGGAAAGCTATGCTTCAGGATCTGTATCCGCATATGTATCACAATGAAATGTCGTGGAAAGCACCGTCGCCGGATGATATTGCGCTGATTTTTGAGCCGGATCATACAGTTTACTGTAATTTGAGCGGCGAAACGCTCACGCTGCCCCGGATGTGCGAGATCCCGGACGGCGGCGAGGCGCAGTACGCCTTTTCCATTGACGAAACGGCATATTATCTCGTCTCCGCCCACCCCGGCGAGACAGACACGTTCCGCTATGCTCCCTCTTCGTCGCTCCGCGCCATGACGGACGGGACGAGTCTGGCGCTGTTCGCCGCCGCTGCGGGCGAAAGCCTGTACCGCTGGTATGATTCCCAGAAATTCTGCGGCAGATGCGGCGCGCGCATGGAGAAAAGCACGGTCGAGCGCGCCATGGTCTGCCCGCATTGCAAAAACACGGTCTACCCGAAGATCTGCCCGGCTGTGATCGTCGCGGTGCACGACGGCGACCGGCTGCTGCTCACGCGCTATCGCGGTCGGCCGTTCAAAAAATATGCCCTCATCGCGGGCTTTAATGAGATCGGTGAGTCGATTGAGGACACGGTGCACCGCGAGGTCATGGAGGAGGCTGGCCTCCGGGTCAAAAACCTCCGCTTTTACAAATCCCAGCCGTGGGTGTTCACGGACACGCTCCTGATGGGCTTCGTCTGTGAGCTGGACGGCAGCGACAGGATCACCGTGCAGGAATCCGAGCTGGCCGAGGCGAGCTGGCACCCGCGCAGCGAGCTGCCGGAGGATCACTCCCACATCAGCCTGACCGGTGAAATGATCGAGCAGTTCCGTCTGGGCCGGTTATAACGCGCAGCGTCCAAAAATAAACAGCTTCCCCCAGCGGCAGTCCGTCGTGGACTGCGCCGCCGGGGGAATTTTTCAGCCCCTGCCGCCGAATTGGCGGCAGGGGCTGATTTGGATTATACCGGGGAATTGCGTCCGAAGAGGCTTACTCGTACAGCGACCAGTTGGGGTCGGAGGTCAGAGCCGTCCAGGTTTCGGAACCCTTGACCGTGTAGGAATGGCTGTTGGTAGCTTCCTGCACGTCGAGGTAGTACCACTTATCGGAGGTGTTGTCGATCCAGGTCTTCATGCCGGGCAGGAATGCGTCGGCGGACTTGGGGGCACGGCCGGTGGCACGGTTGATCATAGCCATGAGTTCAGCACGGGTCACGTTTTTGTCCGGACGGAAGGTGCCGTCGGGATAGCCGGTGATCCAGCCGAGCTTGGCGCAGATCGCGATGGCGTTGGCCGCCCAGTACTTGGCGGACACGTCATTGAAGTAGTTCGCAGCGCCAGTCGTCTCGGAGAACTTGGCGAGCATGGCGGCGAGCTCTGCACGGGTGATGGCCTCGTTCGGGCGGAAGCAGCCGTTGGAGCTGTCGGTGATGACACCGGCGTTGTTCAGAGTCGCAACGTAGGTGTTGTACCAGCTGCCGAAGGCGACATCGCGGAAGCCGCTCTTGGTGGAGTAATAGGTCTTGCGGGACGCATCATCCATGAGACGGAAGAGGATCGCGGCCGTCTCAGCGCGGGTGATGTTGCCTGCGGGCTTCACAGTGCCGTCGGGATAACCCTGGACATACGCGAAGTGGTCGGAGGTGTTGAGCTTCGGGGTAGCCTTCTTGTCGGTGACACCGGGCAGGACGATGAGGAACCACTTGGCATAGATCGTCGTATCCTGCGTCAGCGGGGTCGCGAAGTTGTACGGGGTCCTGTAGGTCTTGTCGGTGTACCAGCCGTCGAACCAGTAGCCGCCGTTGACGGGATCCTTGGGCTTCGCAACCGTCAGGCCATGGCGAACCGTTTCCGGCGCGATCTTGGAGCCGCCCATGGTGTCGAACGTCAGGGTATGGAAGTCCAGATCGTAGTAGACCGACAGGATGGTGTAGACAGGCTTGCCGTCCACGCCCATGTAGGGCTGGATAGCCGTGCCGGTCAGCTTGCTCAGCGTGCGGTTGACATTGACGTGATGCGTTGCTCTGTAATCCTTGATGACCGCGGTGACGGTGCTGTCCTTCTTGGCGCTCAGGTGCTCGACCTCAGCGTTGGCCAGATCATAGGTGCCGTCGGGCAGCTGCTTGATGTGCAGAACGTCGTAGCGGACATAGATGTCGCCGATCGGGGTGGACGTCAGTTCAAACTTGGCGTAGATGGTCTTGTCTGCCTCCAGAACCGTTGCGAAGTCATACTCCTCGGTGAATTCGGGGTCGGCATACCAGCCAATGAACGTGTACTTGTCCTTGGTCGGGTCAGCGGGTCTTGCAACTGCATTGCCGTGGCGGACTGGGTTGATGGCGGAGCCGCCGTTGGTTTCGAAGGTCAGGGTATGCTCGTCGAGATCATACTTGACATCGATCGTCAGACCCTCTTCGATCTTGATGTTCTGCTTCGTGTCAGCGTCGTTGGTCGGATAGTGAGAGCCGTAGTCCTTCGCAGTCACAGCTGCGAGCGCTTCAAACTTGCCGCTCAGCGTTTCGACCTCAGCGTTTGCCTCGTCATAGGAGCCGTCGGGCAGCTGCTTGATGTGGCGGACGGTGTAGTCGTAGGTGTTGGCCGAATAGGAGAACGTGAGAACCTTGTTGTATTCATCAAGGATCATCGTCTTGCTGGGTGCGTCCGGCGTGTAGCCGACCACGTCTGCGGCCTGCTCGGTCACTTCGGTGTCGAACGTCTGATCGGTCACGACCTTTTCAGGCGCGAGAACCTTATTGTCGCCTTCACGCAGGTATTTTACCGTGTAGCTCACGTCGGTCTTTGCCGTGTAGCGCCCGTAGAGTTCCCACTTCTTGGCTATGGACAGAGCGTTCAGCTTGTGACTGGCGGTGCCGATATCCTTTTTGGCTTCATACCAGCCGTCGAAGTCATAACCGGTCTTTTCGCCGGTCGGCAGGACGCATGCGCCGGGTTCAAGCTCGCTGACATAGAGCGTAGCGCTTTCGATCTCGTTGTTGTCCTTATCGAGGTAGTGGAGATGGACAGGCCAGTTCCAGTATGCCGTGATAACGCGGTCGCCAGTCGAGCCAGTGGGGATCTCGGTGATCTTCTGGCCGTTCTCGTCGTGCCACTCAAGGAACGTCTTGCCCCAGTCAGCGCCGGTCGCATCGGCCAGCGTGATGGTATCGCTCTCAACCGTGTACGTCGTGGGGTTGGTGCTGGTGGCCTTGCCGTCGTTGTATACATACTGAATGGTGTACTCAATGGGCGTAAATTTGCCGTAGAGCTTCCATTCCTTGGCCATGTACAGCTTTTCGACCTTAGCTTTTACGCCAATATCAGCTGGTTTCTGATACCAGCCGCTGAATTCGTAACCATCTTCTGCATTCGGAGTCCACAGGCTGTAGGTGGCATAGTCAACAGAGTCAACCGTGTCCATCTTCTTTTCTACCCACGCACCGGTTTCATCCGGGAGGTAGTACTTGACTGTGAACGTCTTCTTCTCCCACTGTGCAGTGAAGATCACGCCGCCCGCGGTGATGGTGTAGGTGTCGCCAGCCTTGAGGAGCGTTTCATCGGCCGCATCGTCTGCGCCGTCAGCGTCATAGCAGTCGGCATCATTTTCAGCCGGAATAACTTCAACGCTCCAGCCCTTGAAGCTATAACCTTCGCGGGTCGGCTCAGTGGTGGGCAGGGTGATGGTGTCGCCAGCGAAGTAGAAGTCGTAGAAGTCGATCGCGCCGTCGTCATAGGTGTAGTTGACAGCGGGCATATTCTCGACGTTCTCAGCACCGGCTCTGAACGTAACGGATGCGAGGTTCAGATTGCCGGAGAGCTGGTAGCCGTCATCTGCCGGATAGCCGGCCGCCATGTCCTCTTCGTTTACGGTCTTGTACAGGACAGTCCATGCGATCTTTTCAGCGGTATCCTTGGAAACACCGGTTTCGAGCGCGATGCTCTGCGCCAGCTTTGCAAGGGCTGCGGCCAGTTCCGGATCGTCGTCGAAGTACAGATCCTTCGTCAGCGGCATTGCATCGAAATCAAAGCTGCCGATAGAAATGTAGCCGAGGCTGTTGTAGCTGCCGAGGCCGAGACGGGACAGGGTCGCAGCGTTCAGCGTGACAGGCTTATCGAACTCGCTCGTGGTCAGCGGTGCAAAATAGCTGTTCAGTCTTGCATACGCGTAGATGTTGTGCGGGGTGATATGCCACTTCGCCGTCAGGGTGATGTTCTGCTCAACAGCAGCGGAGAAGTCATACTTTTCATCGCCCAGATACCAGCCGTCGAAGGTATAGCCGGTCTTCTCGGGAGCAGCAGGCTCGGTCGCGGTGAGGCCGTATTCCACTTCCTGCGCGGGCGGAACGGGCGTGCCGCCGTAGGAATCAAAGGTGACGGTATATACCTCTGTCACAAGCACGCGGCCCTGAGTCTTGATCTGCCAGCTGCCCCCGACCCAGATCAGCGTGACCGGAACGATCTTCTCATCGTTTTGGATATGTTTCGGGGTCGGGAACGCCTTGTTGAACGCGGCCACATAGGGGTCGGGGTCATAGCTGATGTCGCAAAGCCAGTCGTCCCCGACCTTCTTCGGCTCGCCGACGAAGTAGTCTTTATCGCACTCGCCGAGCAGACCGTAGGCTTCCGTATGCTGCTGCGAAGCATCTACGACGCACTTGACCTGAACAGCCATTTCAAGCTTTTTCAGATCGTCAGCCGTCGGGGCTTTGGGCTTGCAGATGACTTCAACGACCGGCAGGTCACCCTGCTGCTTCCATTTCCTGTTCCCGTCAACAGTTGCTTCGGTGTCATAGCGGAAGGTGATGGTCAGCGTTGCGTCCTGCTCGTCAACGAGCCGATGCTCGACGCGGGTGGCCTTGTTATATGCCGCCAGATTCGGCGCTACCGTGACCGTCGCGGTGACGTAGTAGCCCTGCTCGTCCTTCTGCACATCGCTGATCGTATACTGAGACGGGGTGGCAATATAATCCGCCTTGTAAGGATGTGTTGCTTTGTTGTTCTTGTAGACGATAGCAAAGCTGCCGTCCAGCGCCGTGGGCTTTGTGGGCGGGGTCACTTCGTGCGTGGCTTCGATCCGCGGGTTCGCTGCCGGTTTCACCCACGTCTTACTATTTTTATCATAGGTGAGGTTGAACGTGATGGTCTGCGCGGTCGGGGTGTGCTGCACCTTCCAGACCAGATTGCTGGCCTGCTGCACGAACCATGCCGTCCGGACAGTCACCGGGCAGATATATCCGCCCGCGCCATCGCTTACGACCTCGCCGATCGTATGTTGTGCGTCGGTCGGGAATCCGAGCGGATACTGTACCGTATCATGCGTTCCGGTTGTCGTAACGCAGACAATATCTACAACAACGCCGGTCACGTCGTTTTCCGTGGGCTTGGCGGGCTTGTCGGTGGGTGGGGTGTTCGACTGCCAGACGGCGTAGAGTCTGGTGGCCGTGGCGGGTGTTGTAACCCAATTACCAGGTTGGACGGTGGGCGTTGTTGCGTCCGGTTTCCCATTCCAGCCGAGGAAGTTGTAGCCTTCTCTGGCAGGAATCGCGCTGGAAACGGTGAACGTCACCGGGCTGGTGCTGCTCTTCTGCGTCACCGGGTTGGGGCTTGGCATGTTGGTGACGAGATCCGTCGTGTTGGGGTAGTAGGTCAGGGTGTAGGTGACGGTGGGGGGAACAGCCTTCTTCGCAACCAAGTAAATCGTATACGTTGTCTGCGTAGCAGTCGTACCGGCGGTGTTGAAGTCAAAAATTGTGGGGTTCTTCTTGGCCTCTTTCGCCCAGCCAACGAATTCATAGCCAGAATCCAGCTGGCCTTTCAGCGCAGGAACGCCGACATTTCTGAACTCGCTGATCAGAATCGAATGATTGACGCCAGAATGGCCTGTGCTATATTGGCATGTATAGGTCTTATTAACAGACACGCCATAGTTATAGCCAGTGTTGAACTCATCGCCAACATAAAGAATCTGGTACTTGATTGTTTGTGTTTCATTCGATTCCAGCGCCTGCGGACTGACACCGTCGTCAGCCGCAAAGGCTGACACAGGCAACATGCCGAGCACCATAATCAGAACTAACAAAAAAGCAACTAATCTCTTCTTCATTACTTCAGATCTCCTCCTTTTTTATTGTTTGCTTCTTGTAGTGAAAACCATCTATGTTGAAAATGGCTGCGCCATTGGATTTTCGCGGACGCTTTGCGCCGGGCAGGAGTTCTCTCCGTCCGGCATTCTGGGCACACGTCTTCATTTTTTCTTTATTATAACACATCCTGCCGCAATGCGCAAGGAAAATCAGGAGAAGTTTTCCAAAAATTTATGGGCACTTTATGCGCCGGACGTCACTGCAGCGCAGGGGCTGCCGGCAGCGCCGTCAGAACCGTGGTCACGCAGCAGAAAGCAAACTGCCGCGCGGAATGAGCAGTATTCTTCATCGTATTCCCCCCAATTGAGGTTCTTTTATTTATTTTACCCTGAATATGACAAAAAAGCAACTGCCTGCCCATCCGCAGCGGACGTTGACAGGAAAGATTTTGGTCATTATAATAGAAGTATCTATAAAGGAGGATACGCTATGAAACGAAGCGAGCAGGATATCCGGTTCCAGTGGGACCTGACGAAGATCTACCCGGACACTGCGGCGTGGGAAGCCGCAATGCAAGAGGCTGAGGCCGCGCTTGCACCGCTGGCCGCAATTCCCGGCACACTCGGCACGTCCAAGGAAGCGTTCAAGAAGGGGCTTGACACCATCTACGCCTCTATGTTCAAAGTTGAGTTGCCTTATACCTATGCGTTTTTGAAGAAGACAGAGGACGGCTCTGTTGCGGAAAATCAGGAAATGGCCGCCCGCGGCGAGAGCCTGATCATCAAGTTCAACGCCGCAATAGCATTCCTGAGTCCCGAGATTCTTGCCATCCCGGCAGAAAAGCTGGACGAGTGGATGCAGGACGAGGCGCTGGCGACCTACCGGCACACGGTAGACGATATCGTCCGTATGCGCGCGCATACGCTCGACGCTGCGCGGGAGCAGATGCTGGCGCTGCTGGGCGACGCAGCAGGCACGCCGAAGGCCGCGTTTGAGATGCTGACCAACGTTGACCTGCAGCTGCCGATGGTCAAAAATGAGGCGGGCGAGGAGGTACGCCTCACCGCCGGTACGTTCCTTGTCTTCCGCGAGAGCCGCGACCGCTCCGTGCGCGAGGGTGCGTTCCGCGCCATGTTCGGCACCTACCGGCAGTTCGGCGACGCCATTGCCACGCTCTATGGCGGCTCCGTCAAATTCGACACCTATTTCTCCAATCAGCGCGGCTACGCCTCCGCGTGCGAGGCGGCGCTGGACGGCGGCAATGTGCCCGTGTCCGTCTATGACAGCCTGATCGAGGCCGTGCACGAGAGCCTTCCCTCCATGCGCAAATATCTGGAGCTGCGCCGCCGCGCGCTCAAGCTCGACAAAATCGACGTGTTTGATCTGTATGTCCCCATCGTGGAGGACGTCGACTATCCCATCGCGTTTGAGGACGCGAAGGAGTTGGTCAAGAAGGCGACGCTGCCGCTGGGCGAGGAATACCAGAAGCTGCTGGACCGCGCGTTCGCCGAGCGCTGGGTCGATGTATATGAGAACGACGGCAAGCAGTCCGGCGCGTTCTCGTGCGGTGTGTTCGGCGTGCATCCGTATGTGCTGATGAACTATGCCGGAACACTCAACGACGCGTTCACGCTGGCGCATGAGCTGGGCCACTCCATGCACTCCTGGTTCTCCGATACGACGCAGGATTATGTCAACCACGATTACCGCATCATGGTCGCCGAGGTCGCCTCGACGGTCAACGAGGTCCTGCTGACCAAGTATCTGCTGAAGACCGAGACGGACGAAAAGCGCCGCGCATACATCCTCAACCACTTCCTCGAGAGCTTCCGCACGACGCTCTACCGGCAGACGCTGTTCGCAGAGTTCGAGCGCAAGGCGCACGATCTCTACGCTGCGGGCCAGCCGCTGACGGCCACATCGCTCAACAAGGTCTACCACGATCTCGAAGCCACCTATTATGACGGCATCGGCATCGACGCGGACATCGACCCCGAATGGTCGTATGTCCCCCACTTCTACCGCGCGTTCTACGTCTATCAGTACGCGACCGGTTTCTCCTCCGCCGTGGCCATCGCCGAGCATATCCTGACGACCGGCGACGCAAGCGGCTATCTGAAGTTCCTCACGACCGGCGGCAGCGATTATCCGCTCGAAGAGCTCAAGATCGCAGGCGTCGACCTCACGAAGCCCGACACCGTCCGCAGCGCGCTGCGCGTGTTTGACGAGACGATCGACGAGCTGGCAAAGATCCTGCTGTAACCCGGCATTCCGCGACGTCCCCTGCCATACGCATGGCAGGGGACGTTTTTTGCGCACCGGAGGCGCAGACCGAATCCGGCATTTACAGTCCCGCTTCCTGTGGTACGATGGTCAAAGCAGCGCGGCTGGCTCAGTCTGCAGGAGTTCGCCGATCTTGTCGCCATCGCGGAAATGACCCCCGGCCCTATCGCCGTCAACTCCGCAACCTTCGTGGGAACGAAAATCGCCGGTGTTCCGGGGGCACTGGTGGCTACCGCTGGCTGCATTCTCCCCGCCTGCATTCTGGTGACGCTGATTGCAAAGCTCTACCTAAAGTACCGCAATATCGCGGTCTTGCAGAGCGTTCTCGGCTCACTGCGTCCGGCAGTGGTCGCCATGATCGCTTCGGCGGGGGTGCTGATTCTGCGCAATGCCTTCTGGAGCGGCGCGATCCGTCTTTCCGGCACGAACTGGAATATGGTCGCCCTGTTCGCCGCGGCGTTTCTGCTCCTGCGGAGGACAAAGCTCAGTCCCATTCTGGTGATGCTGCTGGCGGGAGCGGCCAATCTGGTCATATCCCTGATTACACCGTAAAAAATCTCGAAAAAACCACTTCCGCCGCCGACAGGACGCCCATGTTGGGAGTGTCCGCCACCGGGAGAATGCGGGTGTCATTCCTGCCCCGGTACAGCGCTTTCGCGCCAATCTCCCGCTGGAGCTGCCCGATCAGAAGCTCGTGCCGACAGCAGATGTCCCCCGCGAGATAAATACTGTCCACGGGGATCAGATTCAACAGGTTAATTAAGCCTGCCGACAGATACACCGCTTCCTGATTGAGAAGTTTTTGCGCTTCCGGGTCGTCTGCATGGTCAACGAGGTCGAACCAGTCCCGGAAGCCGGAACCCTCCAGCAGCGCCGGGATCGAGGCGTAGGTTTCCAAACACCCCCGGTTGCCGCAGGCGCACAGCCGCCCGTCGAAGCGGATGGTGGTGTGACCCAGCTCGCCGGTAAAATTCCCCAGCAGCTCCCCGCCGGACACAATGGCCGCGCCGATGCCAATGTCAATGAACAGCAGCATAAAGTTCCGGCTCTGCCCTGTGCTTTGCTGATGCAGCGCCATGGCGCAGACGTCGTGTTCCAGATATGCGGGCAGCCCCAGCGCGTCCGACAGGCGTTTGCCGATATCCATGCCGTGCCAGCGCTCGAACCGGGGCGGATTGAGAATGCGGCCGTTTTCGCAGTCCAGCGGCCCGGGGGCGCTGATGCCGATGCCCAGCACCTTGTGCCTGTCCACGGATTCCAGCCGGGACGCAAGCGCCCCGGCGATGGCGTCCGTCATGTCGCTTTGCTCCGGCAGCTCCCGGCATTGCAGCAGGTTGCCGCCGATATCGCACAGTCCCACCGTGCAGCCCTTTCTGGCCAAGTCCACCGCAAGGGCATAATAGCTGTCCGGGCGCAGAGCCAACGGTGTGGCACTGCGCCCCCGTCCGGCGGACTGGGGGGCAAGTTCCGTCACAACGCCTGCGTTCAGAAGCTCCTCCACGATCAAAGAAGCCGCCGCCCGTGTCAGACCCGTAGCCCGCGCCAGCTCTGCCCGGCTCATGGCCTGACGGCGGAGAATCCGGAGAACTGCCTTGCGGTTGTATTCTCTTGTATAGTCGGCATTGCGCGGCTTCTGCGTCATTGGAATCCCCTCAATTTCACAGCTATAATGACCCGGGACGTGTCGCCCCGGGTCAGAATTTATCCCATTGCCTTCAGAACCGCGTCCTTTTCACGGATGCTGGGAATGCCGCCGGAATGCTCTGTGGACAGGCTGGCCGCCGCGGCGGCGAAGCTGCCGATGTATTTGAGGTCATCTTCCGTCAGCGCGCTGACGGGCTTGTCCAGCTCCAGCAGCCTTGCCATGGCGCTGCCGCCGAAGATGTCCCCCGCGCCGGTAGTGTCCACGGGATGCACCTTGGGGCAGACGGCGCGGAAAGCCGCCGTCCTCGTTTTCAGCAGGCAGCCGTCAGGCCCCAGCGTCACCATGGCGAGGGACACGCCGAACTCCGTCAGCAGCTTGTCCGCCCCCTCTTCCGGGGTGCAGTTCCAGAGGAATTCCACCTCGTTGTCGCTGATCTTCACCACGTCCGCCTGACGCAGACTCCAGAGCATCTGCTCCTTCGCCGCGTCCGCATCCGGCCACAGGGGAAGCCGCAGATTGGGGTCGCAGCTGATGAGCTTCCCCTGCGCTTTGGCGTAGGCAACCGCCTTTTGGGTCGCCGTGCGGACAGGTTCGTCCGTCAGGCTCAGGGTGCCGAAGTGGAACACCTTCGCCTCATCAATGAGGGACTTGTCCACTTCCTCCCACCGCAGCTGGGTATCCGCGCCGGGCTTCCGGGCGAAGGAGAAGGCGCGGTCGCCGCTTTCATCGAAGGTCACGTCCGTCAGCGCCTGACACCACGCTTTCTCGTAGGCGTCCGGCTTCGTCATGGCACTCTGCTCGCAGACATAGCCGTTTTCCGGCAGCGCCGTCGCAAGCGCGTCATACGCCTTTGCAAGGCTTTCCTGATCGGCAAACAGCGCCCGCGCCTGATAGTATAGGTAGCCAATCCGCTTTTTCCAGAGGATTTTCTCATTCTCCCGCCAGGGCTGATAATGGGATTTCATCAGCTTTGTCCGGTAGATTTTCAGCAAACGCCCCGCCGTTTCCTGCCGTTCTCCTACATCCAGGGACACGGCGTCGTAGGGGAAAATGTCCACATAGAAGCCGTTTTCTTCCAATCTGTGGGACTTGGCCTCCAAGTACAGCGTGCCGCGCTTGCGCACCTTGCCGAAGGGCAGGGCGTAGTTGGGGTCGGTGTACCAGGTCTGCCAGCAGTATTCCGGTTTCAGTTTCTCCGGGGCGATGCGGCAGAATTTCTCATAATTCTCCCGCAGCATTCCCACGTCCATGTCGTCGTCCCACGGAATGAACCCCTGATGGCGCACCGCGCCCAGAAGGGTGCCGCAGGTGAGAAAATAGGGAATGTCGTTTTCCTCGCACACCCGGCGGATCTCCTTTGCAATTTCCAGCTGGGTCAGCTGTACTTTTCTCAGCAGTTCCCGTTCCATATGGTTACCCCCTTTTCATAAGCCGTTCCACCAGCGCCATGACCGGGAACAGCCATAAAAACACGTCCGCAATCAGATTCTGTGTGTTAAAGGACATGAACAGAATGACCACCAGCGCCAGATTCACCCATATCTTCCGCTCCTTCCGCCACACCAGCGCGACCCAGCAGGCAATGTGGAGCAGCGCCGCCGGAATGCCGAAGGCGGAGAAAAGAATGAGGGTGGACGTGGTATTGTTTGCAGTGGCATACAGCACCTCCGCTATCTTCGCACCGAAAATGGGATGGTGCAGGAAAATGGAAATGTCGGTCACAATGGCATCCATCCGCTCCACCGAGGAATCCTGCCCGTTGACAAATTTGCCGATGGCCATGTCGTAAACTTCCCAGTAGAGGACGTTTTTCCGGGCAATGGAAACGCCCGCTATCACGGCGACGCACAAAATCAGCCCGACCATCGTCGCGGCCAGAATGCCGTTGACCAGCCACAGCTGCCACGTCTTTTTCCACTCGACCTCATAATTGTTCAGATACAGCGCCGTAATCAGGAAAAACTGATAAACGCCCGGCTCCCGGAAAATGCCGAAATTCCGGTTTTTGACATACGTATCCGGGACAATGGACAGAAAGAAATTGTGAAATTCAAAGCCCATGGAATTCCGGAACACCGGCACCGCGTAAGCGCCACTATCCACGCCGATGCGCAGGATGTACGCCGCCAGTACGGAATACGCCCCCAGAACGGACATAATCACCACATAATACTTGGCCGCATCCCGCAACGTAAGGAAATAAGACAAAAACACCGCCGTCAGCAGACACAGCAGGACGCTGAAATACATCAGCTGCCAGTCCCGCTTCACCAGCATGGGCAGCAGAAGCACCGCCGCCGCGATTCCGGCGACAATCATCCTCCGGTCTTTCAGAATTTGGAGCAGATTTCTCCGGTTGACAATCAGGAAGGCCACACCCAGCAGGCAGATCACGCCCAGCATGAGAAACTGCGCCTTCTCAAAACCGATTACCGCCGTGGTGAACATACTGTCCCGCGCCAGAAAAAGCATGGCCGTGAAAAACGCGGCGAAGGCAATTTTTGTCCCACGGCTGTCCGGGAAGGGATAATGGGTCATTTGCGATTCTCCTTTGTGATCTGTTCCACGGCTTCCAGCAGATGCGCCGCGCCCCTTGGTACGGCGACGCCCCCGAACTGGCTGACGACCTCCTCGCAGGCAGTCCCCTGATAAACCACGGTCTCCGTGCCGCAGCACCGGGCTTCCAGCACGGTCATGCCGAAGGTCTCCTCCGTGCTGGGGTTCAGAAATACGTCGACGGCTGTATAGGCTTCCGCCAGCTCCTGAACACTGTTGGTACGGGGCAGCCCCAGAATTCCCGCCGGGAGGGATTGAATCTGCTTTGCGCTCAGACCGATCAGCACGATGGCATATTCTTCGTCCAACAGGTCATGAAGCGCCAGAAAGTCCCGCAGCCCCTTGCGCTCGTCCCAGACGCTGGCAACGCCCAGCAGGATGATTTTATTTTCCAGACCGTACTTTTCCCGGAAATTGCCGGGGGTGGGCTTGAAGATTTCCCGGTTCACCGTGTTGTATACCACCTTCACCGGGTAGTCCCTCAGAAAGCTCTCCTTTACCCGGCTTTCCAGCCAGTGGGAGGGGACGATGAGGGTCACATTGGGAATGCCCGTAAACAGTTCCCGCTTTTTTTCGTAATTTTTCCGGCTGTTGTCCAAAAGAATGCTTGCAGGATAAGCGCGTTTCTGTGGGCAGTCGTGGCAGCCGGTTTTCCAGCGGTCACAGCCCACATAGTCAAAATAGGCACAGTGACCCGTGAAGCTCCAGCAGTCGTGAAGCGTCCAGAAAATGGTCTTCCCGCAGCCGCGCAGGTAAGGAAACAGCTCTCCCAAGTGAATGTAATAGCCGTGAACATTGTGCAGCCAGATCACGTCCGGGTCGTATTCCCTGACCCAGGTAAGAAACCGCCGGGTCGCCCGCCGGGAGCCGAAGCCGGAATCGTCCAGCAGACGGCTTTCCGCCCCGTGGAGCCTATAGTCCATGGGCGTACCGATGCGCACCGTGGGAATATCGCTGCAATTTGCCTCTTCACGGCCAAAGGCGAGCACGCACTCATGCCCCTGCGCCATCAGCCCACGGCACTGCTCCGCCGCGATGCGCCCCGTGCTGCCAAAGCCGGCAACGGAGTTGATGAACAGGTATTTCATGCGTCTCGCCTCCCGATGTTGTGAAATTTTCCGGCTGTTTCATCATATCCAGAAAAAGCAGCGCAATTTGTCGGTGTCTGGCTTCTTACGACTTTCTCCAGACCATTTTGTCCACCACGCCGGTGTAGGACTGGATGATCTTGACCACCTTGGTGGACACGTTTTCCTCCACATAGTCCGGCACAGGAATCCCCAGATCGCCGTCCCGGTTCATCTGAACGGCGGTGTCCACCGCTTGCAGAAGATTCTTTTCGTCAATGCCCGCCAGAATGAAGCAGCCCTTGTCCAGCGCTTCCGGGCGCTCCGTGGACGTGCGGATGCACACCGCCGGGAACGGATGTCCCACGGAGGTGAAGAAGCTGGATTCCTCCGGCAGCGTCCCGGAATCGGACACCACCGCGAAGGCGTTCATTTGCAGGCAGTTGTAATCGTGGAAGCCCAGCGGCTCGTGCTGAATCACCCGGCTGTCCAGAATGAAGCCCGTTGCCTCCAGCCGCTTCTTAGAGCGGGGATGGCAGGAATACAGAATGGGCATATCGTACTTTTCTGCCAGTGCGTTGATGGCTGTGAACAGACTCAGGAAATTCTTTTCGGAGTCGATGTTTTCCTCCCGGTGGGCAGACAGCAGAATGTACTCTCCCTTGGTCAGTCCCAGCCGCTGGTGGATGTCGGAAGCCTCGATGGCGTTTAAGTTGGCGTGGAGCACCTCCGCCATGGGGGATCCGGTAACGTAGGTGCGCTCCTTGGGCAGACCGCACTCGTGGAGGTATCTTCTCGCGTGTTCGGAGTAAGCCAGATTCACGTCGGAGATGATGTCCACGATCCGGCGGTTGGTCTCCTCCGGCAGGCACTCGTCCTTGCAGCGGTTTCCCGCCTCCATGTGGAAAATGGGAATATGCAGCCGCTTGGCCGCAATGGCGGACAGGCAGGAATTGGTGTCTCCCAGAATCAGCATGGCGTCCGGCTGAATGGCCGTCATCAGCTTGTAGGAGCAGTTGATGATGTTGCCCACGGTGGCGCCCAAATCGTCCCCCACCGCGTTCATATACACATCCGGGTCGGCAAGTCCCAAGTCCCGGAAGAAAATTCCGTTCAGATTATAGTCGTAATTCTGCCCCGTGTGGGCGAGAATGCAGTCAAAATATTTGCGGCACTTGTTGATGACCGCCGCCAGACGGATGATCTCCGGGCGGGTGCCTACGATGATGAGCAGCTTTAATTTTCCGTCATTGCGGAACGCCACGTCGGAATAGTCCAGCTTCATTTCCATGTCAAACCACCTCAAAGAATGTATCCGGCTTTTTCGGGTCAAAGCACTCGTTTGCCCACATAAGCGTCACCAAGTCTTCCGTTTCGCTCAGGTTGATAATGTTGTGGGTATAGCCCGGCAGCATGTGAACGGCTTCGATTTTCTCTCCGGAAACTTCAAAATTCAGCACTTCCCCGGCGCCGACCTCCCGCTGCTGAATCAGGCCGTGGCCGGACACCACAATGAAAAATTCCCATTTGGTGTTGTGCCAGTGCTGGCCCTTGGTAATGCCGGGCTTGGAAATGTTCACGCTGAACTGGCCGCAGTTCGCCGTTTTCAGCAGCTCCGTGAAGCTGCCCCGGGCATCAACGTTCATTTTCAGGGGAAACGCCGCCTTTTCCCTGGGCAGATAGGAAAGATACGTAGAATACAGCTTTTTCACGAAGCTGCCCGCCGGAATTTCCGGCATCAGCAGGGTTTCCGGCTGCGCCTTGAAGCTGTCCAGCAGCGCTACGATCTGCCCCAGAGTCGCCCGGTGGGTGACAGGCGCGGCGCAGTAGCGCCCGGACGCCGTCAGAACCGTATCCACGCCCTCAAATTCGCAGTGATGCTCCCTGCCCTCCAACGCCGCAATCATCTCGTCCACCAGATCGTCGATGTACAGCAGCTCCAGCTCCACGCTGGGGTCGTTCACCGTGATGGGCAGGTCGTGGGCATAGTTGTGGCAGAAGGTGGCCACGGCGGAATTGTAGTTGGGACGGCACCATTTTCCGAACAGGTTGGGGAAGCGGTACACCAGCACTTTCGCCCCGGTTTCGGCGGCATAGGAGAAGAACAGCTCCTCCCCCGCCTTCTTGCTCCTGCCGTACTCGCTGCCCGCATAGCGTCCCACCATGGTCGCCTGAATGGATGACGACAGCATCACGGGGCAGGTGTTATGGTATTTTTTCAGCGTGTCCAGCAGCGTGGAAGCAAAGCCGAAATTTCCCTGCATGAACTCTTCCTGATTCTTCGGGCGGTTAACGCCGGCAAGATTGAACACGAAGTCCGCCTTCCGGCAGGCCGTTTCCAGCAGCGCCGGGTCGGAGTCGATGTCGTAGAGGTACAGCTCCCCCACCGTAAGCCCCGGATGGGTCTTGTCACGGCCGTCCCGGATGCACTCCAGCGCCGCCGTCAGATTCTTGCCCACAAATCCGGCCGCGCCGGTAATCAGAATGTTCATGCCAGCTCACCCTTCCGTTATTTATTCTTCATGGCTTCCAGTTCTTCCCGGATGTAGCTCAGGCTCAGCAGCTTCTGCTGCACCTGCTCCACGTTCAGCAGCTCCGTGTTGTTGCTGTTGAACTCCGTGAGGACGTTGCGCTGGGTGTCGCCGTCCTTGAAATATTTGTCGTAGTTTAAGTCCCGCTTGTCGCAGGGGACGCGGTAGAAATTGCCCAGATCGATAGCGTGGGCGCATTCCTCGTTGGTCAGCAGCGTCTCGTACATCTTTTCGCCGTGGCGGATGCCGATGACCTTGATCTCGTGGCCGGGGGCAAACAGGCCGGTGACGGCTTTTGCCAGTGTCTCAATGGTGCACGCCGGGGCTTTCTGCACCAGAATGTCCCCGCTGACGCCGTTCTGGAAGGCAAACAGCACCAAATCCACCGCTTCCTCCAGAGACATGATGAACCGGGTCATGTTCGGCTCGGTGATGGTGATGGGGTTGCCCGCCTTGATCTGATCAATCCACAGCGGAATGACGCTGCCCCGGGAACACATGACGTTTCCGTAGCGGGTGCAGCAGATCTTGGTCTTTTCCGGAGAAACCGTCCGGGATTTGGCAACGATGACCTTCTCCATCATGGCCTTGGAGGTACCCATGGCGTTGACGGGGTAGGCGGCCTTGTCCGTGGACAGGCAGATGACGGCCTTGACCCCCGCGTCAATGGCGGCGGTCAGCACGTTATCGGTTCCGAACACGTTGGTTTTCACCGCCTCCATGGGGAAAAACTCGCAGGACGGCACCTGCTTGAGGGCGGCGGCATGAAAGATGTAATCTACGCCGTGCATGGCGTTCTTCACGGAAGCGAGATCCCGGACATCGCCGATGAAGAACTTGATCTTCCCAGCCGCTTCCGGCATTTTCGCCTGAAACTCATGGCGCATGTCGTCCTGCTTCTTCTCGTCCCGTGAGAAAATCCGGATTTCCCGGATATCCGTGTCCAGGAAGCGGTTCAGCACCGCGTTTCCGAAGGAACCGGTGCCGCCGGTGATCATCAGCGTTTTGTTGGCAAAAATACTCATAATTCATTCTCCTCCCCTGTTTCCGGGTGTAAAAGTTCCCGGAAAAGAGATACATATTTTCCCGTGCAAATTTCGGTGGTGTACTTTTGCAGATACAGCTCCCGGCATTTTCTGCGCATGTCCCGGGCTTTCTCCGGGTTGTCCCGCAGGAAGCGGATGGCCTCGGCTAATCGCTCGCTTTCGCCGTTGTGCACCCAAAGCCCCGCGCCGGACTGGATATCCCGGACGATGTCGCACTCGTCCATGATGGCGAGCAGGGGGATGCCCTGCATCATATAGCTGTAGGTCTTGCTGGGGACGCAAAGCCCCGTCGCACCCTTTTCCAGAGAAATCAGCGCGCAGTCGCTCACCGCCAGCGCGTCCTGAAAGTCCTGACCATGAAGGAAGCTGTGAATCCGGGCATTTTCAATGCTCTCCTGAGCGATGATCTCTCGCAGCTTCTCCATTTTATTGCCGTGTCCGGCAAAGAGGAAGAAAACGCCCTTCTCCTCCCGCAGCGCCCGGATAGCGCCCAGAATGGTGTCCATATCCTGCATGGTGCCCATATTGCCGAAATAGGACACCACGAAGCGCCCCGCCGTCAACTCCCGGAACCGGTTTTCCTCCCGGTCGCGCAGGCCGCCCTCGTCCCGGTACCAGTTAGGAATCACCGTCACAAGCTCGTCAACGGCGTTCCGGGTGCGGAGAATGCAGTTCTTCTGCTCCGACGACAGCGCCACGACCCGGTCTGCCCGGCGGAACACACATTTGTTGATGTGGTTCATCAGCCTGCAGATCACGCTGCCTTCCCGGAGGGTGTTCGTCACCGTGGCCACCTCCGGATAGAGGTCGTAGGACACGAACACCAGCTTCGTACCGAACAGCGATTTTGCCCAAGAAGCAATCCACGGCAGAATCGGCGGGTTGGAGTACACCACCACCGCCCGGTATTTGCCGATCTCCGGCAGGTGCAGCAGCACATGAAACGTAAAGGAAAAATAGTTGACGATCCGGCCAAGAAATCCCGCCCGGCCCGTCTGGATGTATTTCAGGCGGTGAATGTGGATGCCGTCCGCATCCTCCTTCGTGGGGACCTTCCCGCCCTCGGCGTATTCCCGCGGGTAGCCGCACAGCGCGCCCACGGAGAACCCGGCGTCCCGAAGCGCCAGCACCGTGTCATAGGGCAGCTGGGCGGAGGAAATATATTCGGGATAAAAAAACTGGCACAAAAACAGGATACCCCGCTTCTTTTTCAAGCAACCGCCCTCTTTCGCTTCCTAAAAATCAGGTTCTCTCCGTCTCCAGAATGGACTGCTCCAGCGTTTTTACGCAGTAATCCCGGCTGTACCGGCTCAGCGCAAAATCATAGCACAGGCTGCCAAAGGCCTTGTCCACCGCAGGCGAAAAAAAACGCAGCAGTTTCAGCGCCCAGGTAAAGCCCCTCACCATCAGGATGCCCTTTCCGTTGGCATGGGCGATCCAGTTGACCATGTCGCTGGTGTTGGTGTATTCGTTATTCTGGGGGCAGAATATGCCCGCCGCCTCGTCGTCAATGAGCAGCCGGACAAATTCCGTCAGATTCTCAATATACAGCATGGAACGCTGGTTGGAAACGTAAGGAAAAACCGGCAGCTTCTTCGCCAGCTTCGCCATGGTCACGTAATTGCCCTTGCAGCCCTTGCCGTAGATCATGGGCGGGCGGAGAATTGCGACCTTGAAGCTGTCGTCCGCCAACGCCTGCAAATCCGCTTCCGCTCTGGCTTTGCTGACGCCGTAGTTGTCCGCGGGGTGCAGCGGCGTGTCTTTCGTGATGACGACCGTTTTGCCGATGGGCGCAGTCAGGCCGTAAACGCTCTCCGAGCTCATAAACAGGAACTGACCCACGCCGTCGGCCTTGGCCTTTTCCGCCGTCCGCACCGCGAGGATGTGGTTGACCTGATCGTACAGGTCAGAGCGTGCCGGGTCATTTTTGCTGTCCGGCTGATGC
>OHHL01000037.1_pt1 | contig 66724 bp, 65 predicted proteins | sample 1568031 | NCBI WGS metagenome assembly OHHL01 (sample SAMEA3879513, study PRJEB24766) | human gut metagenome | biome: human-associated habitat; feature: feces | place: USA | collected 1985/1987 | reverse complement strand
GAGGAAGAGAAATCAACTGAGATTCCGTAAGTAGTGGCGAGCGAACGCGGAAGAGGCCAAACCTAATGTAGTAATATGTTAGGGGTTCGGACAGTATAATGAATTGTCAAGATTTAGCCGAATGTCATGGGAAGGGCAATCAAAGAAGGTGAAAATCCTGTAGGCGAAAAGTTAAGACATCAGACTGTATCCAGAGTACCGCCGGACACGTGAAACCCGGTGGGAATATGGGGGGACCATCCTCCAAGCCTAAATACTACTCGGTGACCGATAGAGAAGAAGTACTGTGAAGGAAAGGTGAAAAGCACCCCGGAAGGGGAGTGAAAGAGAACCTGAAACCTTGTGTTTACAAGCACCGAAAGTTCATCAACGAACGATCGGGTACCTTTTGTAGAATGGTCCGGCGAGTGAATGTAACTGGCAAGGTTAAGCACTTAAGGTGTGAAGCCGTAGCGAGAGCGAGTCTGAAAAGGGCGCATGAAGTCAGTTGTATTCGACCCGAAACCGGGTGACCTACCCATGTCCAGGCTGAAGTGCAGGTAAAACTTCATGGAGGGCCGAACCGACTCCCGTTGAAATGGTAGCGGATGAGGTGTGGGTAGCGGAGAAATTCCAATCGAACCCGGAGATAGCTGGTTCTCTCCGAAATAGCTTTAGGGCTAGCCTTGGAATAGATTACTGGAGGTAAAGCACTGAATTGGCTAGGGGCCGAGAGGTTACTGAACCTTATCAAACTAAGAATGCCAGATAATCGTTTTCCAGGAGTCAGACAGTGGGAGATAAGTTTCATTGTCAAAAGGGAAACAGCCCAGACCTACAGCTAAGGTCCCAAAGTATAGTTAAGTGGAAAAGGATGTGGAATTGCATAGACAACCAGGATGTTGGCTTAGAAGCAGCCACTCATTAAAAGAGTGCGTAATAGCTCACTGGTCGAGTGATTCTGCGCCGAAAATTTAACGGGGCTAAACTATACACCGAAGCTTAGGATACCGCAAGGTATGGTAGGAGAGCGTTCTGTACGGAGTGAAGTCGTAGCGAAAGCGGCGGTGGACTGTACAGAAGTGAGAATGCCGGAATAAGTAGCGAGAATTAAGTGAGAATCTTAATGGCCGAAAGTCTAAGGTTTTTGGAGGAAGGTTCGTCCGCTCCAAGTAAGTCGGGAGCTAAGGTCAGGCCGAAAGGCGTAGCCGATGCACAAACGGTTGATATTCCGTTACCGTCTACAATTTAAACAAGGGGACACATACAAAGCGTTTAACCCGGGCGATGGTTGACCCGGGCGCAAGGGACTGAAATAAGAGTAGGGAAGTAAATGTGGCGTATGGCGAGAAAAGCCTTGTGAATAGAAGTAGATGCCCGTACCGCAAACCGACACAGGTGGACAGGAAGAGAATTCTAAGGCCAGCGGGAGAAGGGTAGTTAAGGAACTCGGCAAATTGACTCCGTAACTTCGGAATAAGGAGTGCTCGAAAGAGCCGCAGAGAATAGGCCCAGGCGACTGTTTAGCAAAAACACAGGTCTCTGCCAAATCGAAAGATGAAGTATAGGGGCTGACACCTGCCCGGTGCCGGAAGGTTAAGAGGAGGAGTGCAAGCTCCGAATTGAAGCCCCGGTAAACGGCGGCCGTAACTATAACGGTCCTAAGGTAGCGAAATTCCTTGTCGGGTAAGTTCCGACCCGCACGAATGGTGTAACGATCTGGGCACTGTCTCAACTACCCACCCGGCGAAATTGTAGTACCGGTGAAGATGCCGGTTACCTGCGGCAAGACGGAAAGACCCCATGGAGCTTTACTGTAGCCTGATATTGGGTTTCGGAAATCTATGTACAGGATAGGCGGGAGACTGGGAAGTATGAGCGTCAGCTTATACGGAGTCATTGTTGGGATACCGCCCTTAGGTTTCTGGAATTCTAACCTGCGACCGTGAATCCGGTCGGGGGACATTGTCAGGTGGGCAGTTTGACTGGGGCGGTCGCCTCCGAAAAGGTAACGGAGGCGCTCAAAGGTTGGCTCAGCACGGACGGAAACCGTGCCTCTGAGTGTAAACGCAAAAGCCAGCCTAACTGCGAGGATGACGGTCCGAGCAGTAACGAAAGTTGGAGTTAGTGATCCGGCGGTATGTGAATGGAAATGCCGTCGCTCAACGGATAAAAGCTACCCTGGGGATAACAGGCTGATCTCCCCCAAGAGTCCACATCGACGGGGAGGTTTGGCACCTCGATGTCGGCTCATCACATCCTGGGGCTGTATTCGGTCCCAAGGGTTCGGCTGTTCGCCGATTAAAGTGGTACGCGAGCTGGGTTCAGAACGTCGCGAGACAGTTCGGTCCCTATCTGTCGTGGGCGCAGGATATTTGAGGAGCTCTGTCCTTAGTACGAGAGGACCGGGATGGACGTACCTCTGGTGCACCAGTTGTCATGCCAATGGCACGGCTGGGCAGCTACGTACGGAACGGATAAACGCTGAAAGCATCTAAGCGTGAAGCCGACTCCAAGATTAGATATCCCATTGCATAAGCAAGTAAGACCCCTTGAGGACTACGAGGTTGATAGGCTGCGTGTGTAAGTGTCGTGAGGCATTTAGCTTGGCAGTACTAATAGGTCGAGGGCTTGACCACAAGAGTCTTTTGGTCAGCTTATTAAAGTATTTACAATGTTGCTTCTCACTTTGCTTAATCTTTATTCAGTTTTCAGGGCGCTGTCTAAGCGACTGTGAAATGCACCATTAGCTCAGTTGGTAGAGCACCTGACTCTTAATCAGGGTGTCCCGGGTTCGAGCCCCTGATGGTGCACCAAAAAGGTAACAGGGGCTAATGAAAAGAAGACCATTAGCCTTTGTTACAAACAGATGGCTCGTTGGTCAAGCGGTTAAGACTCCGGCCTCTCACGCCGGCAACGCGGGTTCGATTCCCGCACGAGTCACCATGAAGATGGTATAAACTTCTCAAATAAGGGAAGAATAAATACAAGAGAATAGTTGGTGTTGATGACGCTGAGGGTCCACCTGTTCCCATACCGAACACAGAAGTTAAGCTCAGTGGTGCCGAAAATACTTGGCTGGTGACGGCCCGGAAAGATAGGGAGATGCCAACACAGGCGAAACACCTAATCGGGTGTTTTGCACTATATTCCTCCATAGCTCAGTCGGTAGTGCGAGTGTACAGAAAAGTACCTGACATTATTACTTAGTTTGAGGAAAAATTAGGAAAGTTGTTTAAATCCACTACCGGGGATTTAAGTAACAAAAAAGATTGCTCTTTATGCAATCTGAACAAAAATCTTTGAGTAAAATCAAAGAAAATTGTATAATCCTCCATAGCTCAGTCGGTAGAGCGCATGACTGTTAATCATGATGTCACTGGTTCGAGCCCAGTTGGGGGAGCCAAAAGAGGCTCATAGTTTTTCTATGAGCCTCGATTACTTATATACAAAATTTATTTCCGGTAGAAGTGATAATTGTTTTATCGGAAAGGAAAAGATATGGAGTTCGAAAATATGACAGACAAACAATTTGATGTTCTTATGAACTCAATTATCCAAATAGTGAAGGATTCTGAAACTAAAGATGAAGCTGTTGAAAAGCTACAAAATTTAGTTAAAGGTAAAGAAAACTGATTACTTTCGCTAATCTGCTTAATTTAATATTATCAAATATATGAGTCAATCATCATATTTCTTATTTTAGAGATATAGTAATTGGCTCTTTTTTTATTTGGCAATCGTTTTAATTTTTTTGATTAGAACGGTTGCCTTTTTTTATTTACAAAAAATTGAAAGGAATGATTTTAAATGTATTTTACCGACACACCTGAACTCAGGAAGTTTGAAAGAGAGATGCGTCAGAAACCTAATTTTGACAGGCGCAATGATGAGTGTGATGAAAATGAAATCGCACATTTCTCTGACAACAAAAAACTTAACACAGACAGAAATAAGAAAGAGGTTGGTTGATTTTATGACAATAAAAATAAGAAGTCCTACTAAAGCTATTACTTAAATCAAAACTAAATAAATTGGAGAAGATAACTTGAACGAATACGAAAGACAGCGCAGAATAGCTGAAAGCACAAAGAAATTGTATCCGCCGGGAACAAGAATTGAGCTTATCAATATGAAGGACCCTTACGCACCTGTTCCGGCAGGCACAAGAGGAACAGTAAAATTTGTTGATTCAATGGGAACGATATTCCCTGAGTGGGACAATGGTCGTTCACTTGGTGTAGTTCCCGGTGAGGATTCATTCAGAAAGGTCACACAGGAAGAAATCGAAGCAGAAAACCAATCTAAATCAGAAGTTGAAAATGGAACTCCTGATGAGGATAGCGGAATGACTATGGGAATGTGGGGTGAGGTTTAATCAATAAATCTTCGTTTGGAATGAAGATTTATGTCCATCAAATTCTTTGATATGTTTGCAGGCTCGGCGGTTTTCGTTCAGGTCTTGAAGCCATAGGTGGTTTTGAGTGCGTCGGATACTGCGAAATCGATAAGTATGCAAAGCAGGCATATGAAGCAATATACGATACCGGAGGTGAACTTTACTTTGATGACGCAAGAAAAATTGTACCCGAACAGTTACCCGATTTCGACCTTCTTGTTGGAGGATTTCCCTGTCAGTCCTTCTCAGTCGCAGGAGCGAGAAAAGGATTTGATGATATAAGAGGAACGCTGTTTTTCAAGATTGCTCGAATTGCTGCCGTTAAAAAACCTAAGTATCTCTTCCTCGAAAACGTTCCCGGTCTCCTTAACCATGACTCAGGCAAAACATTTGAAACAATCCTCCGTACGGGGTCACCGAAAAGCTATAAGCTTTTTGGGGAGAGGAGGCACAGCATATCGAACGAGCTTTTGACCGCTTGCGGTCGAAACGAGTAAGCGGAGCTTGTGCCGACGAGGGGTATGATGTGTGCTGGCAGGTACTTAACAGCAAAAATTTCGGAGTACCCCAATCACGAAATCGAGTGTTTATTATCGGATATCTTAGAGGACAATGTGCCGGAGAAGTATTATATTTCACGCAAACAAGCGGAAAAACTCTTATACAAAGAAAACCCAACGCAAGGTGAACGAATCTACTCATCAAAAGGACTAAGCTGTACGCTTACAAGCGATTCGGGCGGATTCGGCGGCCACTCGGGACTTTATCTTATTGAAGATACTGAAAACTTTGGCTTGCCGATAAAGTCTAAGACTAAAGACGGTTATCAGATCGCATATCCCGGCGACAGCATTGATACTGCTTTTTCTGGACAGAACTCAAGACGTGGTCGAGTCGGCAATCAGGTAGCACATACTCTGACAATTTCTGCAACGCAGGCTGTATTCTATCTTTTACCTGAAAGGGAAAATGATAGAATTAGCCATCGACCGTTGACACAAAGTGTCAAACTGGTCGGGCGAAATGAATCTAATGAAATGGACACTCGTGTCCATTTCATCGACCTTAACCCTGACCCGAAACTGACAGAAATTGCAAGATGCATAACCGCAAGGCACGACTCGGGAATCAGTAACCGAAAAGCTGAACATTCGGGAGTGTTTGTTGAAAATTCAGATGTTCTCGATAACAATGAAAAATTCGCAGTTTCTTTTGTTGATCCAAACGGAGAAGTCCATATCGGCAGAATAAGAAAGCTTACTCCGAGGGAGTGCTGGAAATTACAAGGTTTCACGGACGATCAATTCGACAAAGCAAAAGCGACAGGACTATCCGACAGCAGGCTATACAAAATGGCTGGAAATGCTGTGACAGTGAATGTAATCTCTGCAATTGGTCAGATTATTAAAAAAGTAAACGATAAAAATTAAATAACTACAACTGATATCAATCGTTTCGAACGACTGATATTAGTTTTCATATATATAGCCGTTGGTTGAGTTAAAAACTTAATCAACGGCTTTTTGTCGTTTCAGGGCGATTGGTATTTAGAAATTTTTGGCGAGATGAGAATTATAACTCCCCACCGCTGACAATGTTTCCTCTATCGTAATGTTATGCGGTGGGGAATTGCCAACGGCGGCTCGCCGTAAGGAAGTGAGAATATCAAAACCCCTGTAAGTTGGATGGGTAACAAGACATCCATCCTTCATATTTTGTATGCCATGTTTCCTCTAAATTACGAAAGATATATTGAACCGTTCGGAGGTTCGGGAGCCGTACTTTTAGGTAAGAAAAAGCCTGATAAATTCGAAGTGTACAACAATTTCAATCATAATCTTGTAAACCTCTTTCGCTGTATGCGTGACAGACCAATGGCATTCATAAAAGAGCTCGGATTTTATCCGCTTAATTCAAGGAATGATTTTAATGCAATCAGGGATTTTTTCAGGCAGGAGAAGTTTGACGATAAGTACCTTGATGAAGAATTAGAACTGACAAAGATTATACTTCCTGATTTGAAAGCTGATGAAATCATTAAATTGTATATAAAAATGAAACAAGACTATGACTTGCGCAGAGCAGTAATGTTTCTTAAACTTTTACGATACAGTTATTCAAGTGGCGGAAAATCATTTGCCTGTCAGCCTTTTTCAGTAATGAGCCTTTTTCAACTGATAGAGCAAGTCGGAAAACGGCTTGAAAATACTGTGATTGAAAATCAGGATTTTGAGGTTTTAATCAAGCATTATGACCGAGAAAATGCCTTTTTCTACTGCGATCCGCCGTACTATTCAAGTGAGTATGTTTATCAGTGTGGTTTCACTTGGGATGACCATTTGAGACTGAAAAACACACTTGCAAATTCAAAGGGTAAATGGCTTGTTTCATACAACGATTGTGAGGAAATCCGTAATTTATATGACGGTTACTCATTCTTTGATTTCACAAGGCTTCACAATATGAAACAGCGAATCAACGCAGGCGAACAATTCCCCGAACTGCTAATCAGCAACTACGATATGTATGAAAGGCAGAGAAACAAGCCGTTACAGTTAAGCCTGCTTGACTTAACAACCGAACAACAAATTGATTTAGAACAAATTTTGAAGGAGTGTATTATTAGCAATGGAAAATAGAATTTATGTAAGCATACCGCTTGACGCACTTATTGTATCAGGAATCACATCCGACTGTGCTGTGCAGATTTCAGCTGTGGACGGAGCAATTTTGATTGAAAGGTGCGATGATGATTGCGAAAATTTTGATGACGAGTGTAATTGTTGCGACTGCATCTGTGATGAGTGCAGAGCAGAGCTTGCGGAAAGCGAGGACGAGCAATGCTAAAAATATACAGAGTCCTCGGTAAAAAAGGAAGAATTACAATCCCTTTTGAAATCCGTCAGCGAATCGGATTCAGATACAACGATGTTTTATCATTCACCCAGCAGGATGACGGCTCGGTACTTGTCAGGAGAGAAAAAATCTGCTACAACTGTAACGAACTTGCAGAAGAATTCGAGGAAAATTACACCCTTGAAGATTTCCTCGACAGTCTGTCCGAGCAAGAACAGAGAGATGCACTTTTGCATCTTTCTCTGCTGTGGGCAGAAAAACAGAAACGCTAAATCGGAGGTGATTTTATAATGGCACAAAATACTAATTTCAAAGTAAATAAACACAACAATCAGAAAAGGAAACTACCGTATATCAAGGTAAGAATTGATAAGCTCGTTGATGTAGATGATTGCAACACAAAGGCGTTTGCAAGCGTTACTGTCAGCGGTGCGGTGGCTATTCACGGAATCAGAGTGATGAATTCTAGAAAAGGCTTATTTGTTGCAATGCCTGCAAGTAACTATGTTGATGAAAACGGCGAAACGAAGTTCAGCGAGATTGCTCACCCGATTTCCAAAGAAGTCAGAGATTTACTCAACAGCAAGGTTATGGAAGCGTATCATCAGGCACTTGATGAACAGCAGAGCGAAGATGAATCCGAGAATATGTCAGAGGATGAAATGGAGAGCTTTACACAGAGTATGTAAATTCAGTTGACCGTTGCTTTGGAGTAATGTATAATATCTATATTATAAATCGCAATTTGTTAAGTTGTTTCTATTACGGAAGTCTTCGATGCACGATGACATGATGAGACGAGGTATATTGGAGGGCTATTATTGGACAATTGGGAAAAGCAATTACTTGAATTATCAGAAAAAATAGGCAAGACAATGATATCTGTTAATAAAGCATTGACTGAATTCATGAGAACAGATACTTTTAAAAATCTTGTAGATTTTTTTAGCAATTTACCTGATGACATCCAAGATACAGAATTATTCCATCATATAACGCAGTTAGAAAAGTCAGAGATCACTTATGCAGAAATCGAATGGATACAAGAATTATTTGGGAATACATCATTTGATATGAACGTACAAACTCTTCATAACAAGGGAAATAAGTCGGAATTAGATCAATATGTCTTATCAATAATTGAATCAAATACCATGTTGCCAAGAGAAAAAATAGTTGTACTATTGGCTCATTTTGAAGCACTTGTATTTCAAACTGCAAATTATGAAAGAAAAGCTAAGGATAAAGTGAAAAAAATTATATCTGATAATGCATATGGCGTACATGAGATGGAGCTTGAGAATTATCGAAAAATTCTTCTAGCAGGAATTGTATTTATTGTATTTTCCAATACAGACAACTATAAAAATGAAATCAGTATGAGGATTCCGTTTAGAAATAATATATTGCATAGAGGCACAATGGCTTATTCAGATGATGACATCAATGAGGCTTATGAAATTCTTGTGTATTTTATTGCAGAGCTTACAATGATGGAAGATTAAGATCTTATCAATGTAAAGATTGATGTGTTCCAGTCTGTATTCCCCAAAAAACTCTGGACATTTGAAATTCTTTGGATATACTTGTTGCTTGAAAGGACGGCGATAGTATGAAAAAGAAAATCGCAATAATGTTGACATTGATTTTAGCAGCAGGAACATTCACAGCTTGTACGGCAGAAGAAAAAATGGATAACAGTTCTTTATCACCCACGGCTTCAACTTCCGTGGGTGTTTCTGCATCTGGGGAAAGTTCTGAAATGGCAACAACCGAAACAATGCAATCCACCGAAAAAGCCACCGTTTCAAAAGAAACAGAGCCTTCGGGACAGAATACCAAAACCATAGAAAAAGCCGACAGTGGGCAAAATTCGGCGGTTGTTTCGGCAACGGATCCGATTCAGAAAACACAATCCGAGGTCCAGAACAACAGCAAGAATACAGTGAATAGTAATCCGTCTGAATCAGAATCGACTGCTAAAAAAGAAACTGAAAATTCTACTCAAAAGCCTGTGCAGAAGCCTACAGAAAAGCCTACAGAAAAGTCAACGCAAAAACCGACGCAACCGCCTACCAAAGCAAAAACGGTTGATGTTCAGTATGCGGTGAGTGCCTGCATAGCCTACGGTCAGCAGCTTGGAATGAAATACGATTCCTCACTGAACACAGGCAACGCAAGCTGGTTCTCGCCCACAAACGCATCATATTATGATGATACGCAAAGCCTGACAGCAGATTGCTATGGTGATGTTGAGTATGTAGCCTACTACTTCCAAAGCAGTGGCATAGCTCCGAGAGACTTATCATTCAATGTAATTGCAGAAAACAACAAAATATATGTAGTCTACTGTTGAGCATACGATTAAGCAAGGCACTCACTTCATTGTGGGTGCTTATTTTAATTAAAGGAAGATGACAATGAAAATCAATAGTATAACACTCTCAGACCTCCGCCGTATGAACGGTAAGGAAGGACTCATCTTGCAGGGCTGTGGAGGTGAAATTAAAGAATGGATGGACGGCATCAATAAAATGCTTACGGACAAAGGAATACTTCTTGACAATACAAAGTTTGAGAATGTTTCTGTGTTTCAAAATGACGGCGTTACCTGTATTCTTTATCCATTTGAAGAAGTCCACCTTGATATCGGCAAGCTTGCAATGTGGAGATTACAGTCATACACAGCATTTGCCGGAACTTGGCTTTCCGACTATGTGGAAAACAAGCTCGGTGGATTTATTACCGATGAGCAAATCAAAGCAGAAAAGGTCAAACCTGACTGTGCGTTGATAGGTCAGGATGGCAATATATTCAATTTGTTAGGAATTGCAAGTCACACTCTCAAACAAAACGGTATGGCTGACGAGGCAAAAGAAATGTGCAGTCGTGTTACGAGTTCGGAAAGTTACTGCGAAGCGCTGAACATTATCGGCAAATATGTAAATATTACGGATGGCAGTGAGCAGTCCGATGATATAGATGAAGATTTCAATGAAGGGCAGGCGATGAAATTATGATTGTATTCAAACAGAATAAGACGTCAATCGGGGCAAGGGTAAAATCTTGCCCCATATTTTTTATGAAAGGATTTTTAAAATGACTAAGTTAATCAGGAATAAGAAATTCACAAGAATAACAGCACTTTTGCTTGCGGTTGCCGTAATATTTGGAACAATGTTTGCACTCCCCGTAAGTGCGGCAAGCGGTGATAAGGTGACAATAACCTTTGATTACTGTTACGACAGTGCAGGAAACATAATCAGATATAAGCAGACAACAGTCAGCAACGGCTACACGGTCGGAACTCCCGGAGAAGAGTTGTGCAAGATTTTTGCAGATGGCAAAGAAGCCTACTGCATTGAACCCGGTCATACACTCTACTCAGGCAATACGCTGACCGAGGACGGTTCAACCGTTTGGAAGAATTTAGGCTCTGCAAAGCAGAAAGCAATCAACCTCGCTCTGCTCTACGGCAAACCCGGTTCAGGAAAGAGTTTAAGCGGTACAGAAGATCAGAAATGGATTGCAACACAGCTCATTGTTTGGGAGTTTGTGTCAGGTTGCAGAAGTACAAATGACGGTTACAAATGCACCAACACAAAATATATAGACGGCATTTGTGCAGGCGGTGCAAACCCAGGTGTTAAGTCGGTTTACAATGCGATTTCAAAAAGCCTTGCAAACTATTCAACTGTTCCAAGCTTTGCATCTGCAATCGCATCAAAGGCAGAAACCTATGAAATGAAGTATAGTGACGGAAAATATTCTGTTACACTTACTGACAGCAATAACATACTTTCAGATTTCAGCTTCAAGACAACAGGCGGTGTGAGTGCATCTGTATCAGGCAATAAGCTGACTTTGACTTCAACTTCAGCAGTAAATGATGCAGTAACCTTTAACTCTGCAAAGTCAATGCCAGATGTGGGCAAAACTGTGCTTGTTCCTTATGGTGATGCAAGTTTGCAGGATGTAATCACAGGTGTTGAAAATGATGCAGACCCGATAAGAGCATATTTCAAAGTAAAGACAAGCTCAGGTAATCTGAAACTTGTTAAAACCTCCGAGGACGGAAATGTTGCAAATATTGAGTTTACAGTTAAAGGCGAAAACTTCAACAAGACCGTAAAAACAAACTCAAAGGGTGAATTTGAATTAACAGACCTTGTACCCGGTACGTACACAGTAACCGAAAACACAGAGGGGAAATATGCAAAACAGAACAGTAAAACTGTTAAGGTGGAGTCAGGCAAAACTGCCACAGTATCGTTTGCGAATGTTCTTAAAAAGTGGAAACTCACAATAACTAAAACCGATGCCGAAACTAAAACAACTCAGGGGAACGCTACAGTTGCAGGTGCAGTTTACGGCATCTACAATAACGGAAAACTTGTAGATAAATACACCACAGACAAAAACGGAAGTTTCACAACCTCATACTATGTATGCGGAGATAACTGGACTTTGAAAGAAATTGAGCCAAGCGAGGGTTATCTGCTCGATGAAACCGAATATCATATAGGTGCGGAAGCGAAAAATTATACAGTCGAAAACAACTCAATTTCAATGGGTGTTACCGAAGACATTACAAAGGGGAAAATCGCAATCATCAAGCATACCGATGACGGAAGTACAAAAATAGAAACTCCCGAAAAGGGTGCAGAGTTTCAGGTGTATCTCAAGTCGTCAGGCAGTTATGCAAAGGCGAAAGACACCGAGCGTGACCTTTTAACTTGTGATGAATACGGCTTTGCAGAAACTAAAGATTTACCCTACGGCACATACACTGTGCATCAGATAAAAGGTTGGGACGGTACGGAGTTCATAAAGGACTTTGATGTATTCATAAATGAAAACGGCAAGACCTATAAATATTTAATTAACAACGCAGGTCTTGAAAGTTATGTAAAGATAGTAAAGGTGGATTCTGAAACAGGCAAGCAGATTCCGTATGCAGGCGCAGGCTTTCAGATTTATGATCCTGATGGCAAACTCGTGACAATGAAGTACACCTATCCGACTGTTACAGAGATTGATACTTTCTACACGAACAGCGAGGGTTATCTAATCACACCAGAAGCTCTGCCCTACGGTATAGGCTATTCAGTCGTTGAGGTGCAGGCTCCTTACGGATATATCCTCGACAGCACACCTGTATATTTTGACATTACAGCAGAAAAGATAAGCGAAGAAAACGGCGTTACAATCGTAAAAACCGAGAAGAAAAATACACCTCAGAAAGGTACAATTACCGTAGAAAAAACAGGCGAAATTTTCTCAAATGTAACTTCTTCGGGAGAAAAAGAAATAGTCTATCAGCCTGAATATTCTTTAAACAGTTTGTCGGGTGCTGTGTTTGAAATCTACGCTGAAGAGGACATTACAACTCCTGACGGTACAGTAAGAGTGAAAAAGGATACACTTGTTGATACAATCACCACAGAGCAAAATGGAACTGCAACAAGTAACGAACTTTACCTTGGTAAATATCGTGTTGTAGAAACCGTTGCTCCTAACGGAACTGTTCTGAACAAGACAGTAAATCATATTGAACTCACCTACTCAGGACAGAACGAAAAGGTGACAAGCACATCAACCTCATTTACAAATGACAGGCAGAAAGTCATAATTGACCTTACAAAAATTCTTGAACAAAACGAAAAATTCAACATCGGCAGTAATGACGAAATCCTCAATGTTTCATTCGGGCTTTACGCTGATGAAGATTTAAAGGCTTCAAACGGCACAGTCATTCCGGAGAACGGACTTCTTGAAATCATCACCTGTAATGAAAAAGGTAAGGCAACCTTTACAACCGACCTTCCGATTGGAAGTTACTATGTTAAGGAAATCAGCACAGATAACCACTACATTCTTTCCGATAAAAATTATCCTGTTGCGTTTGAATACGCAGGACAGGATATAGCAACTGTTCATATCTCGGTTAATGACGGTGATCCAATCACTAACGACATTATTTACGGCACAATCAAAGGCTTAAAGATTGACCGTGAAACAGGCGAAAATATCGCAGGCGCATTATTTGGATTGTTCAGTAATAATGAAACTAAATTCACAGAAGAAACTGCAATTCTTACCGCTGAATCAAACGAGGGCGGCATTTTTGAATTTACCGATGTTCCCTACGGTGAATATATTGTCCGTGAGTTAAAGCCTGCTGAGGGTTATCTTCCTAATGAAGAAAACTATACCGTAACAATTTCTGAGAACAAGGAAATTATCATAATCACAGTTGAAAACGATAAAACACCTGAACTCGGAACAACTGCAACTATAGACGGCAAAAAGGAATTCACAGCTAACGGTGATATTACCATTGACGATGTTGTTTCCTACAAAAACCTGACTGTCGGAAAAGAATACACAGTAAGCGGTGTACTTATGGATAAGTCAACCGGAAAAGCATTCCTTGTTGACGGAAAAGAAGTTTGTTCCGAAGTAACATTCACACCCGAAACAGCAGACGGCGAAGTAACTGTATCCTTCACTTTTGACGGTTCTGTAATTACCAAAGATACAGAAATTGTTGTGTTTGAAACTCTCTATCGTGATGAAACGGAAATCGCCGTTCACGCTGACATTGAAGACAAGGATCAGACAGTAACAATTCATCCGCAGCCCGAACCCGAAAAGCCGCAGACAGGCGATAATTCAAATCTCGGTTTTTGGATTGGTTTAGGTTCTGTTGCTGTCGGAGGTTTAATTGCATTTCTCATCATCAAATTCAAAAAGAAAGATGAGGACGATGAATAATGCACAGGGTGTATATCTGTTCGCCTTTGGGCGGTAATGTATCTGTAAACATTGAAAACGCAAAACGATATGCCCGATATATATTTAAATGCGGTATGGCTCCTGTCATACCGCATTTTTACGCCCTCATTTTAGATGATGAAATCCCCGATGAAAGAAAGCTCGGTATGCAGGCAGGAATTTCTCTGCTGTGGGTATGTGATGAAGTATGGGTGTTCGGTGATGAAATAACAGAGGGTATGAAAAAGGAAATTATCTTTGCCGAGAAGCTTAATATCAAGGTGAAATATATATCGGAAAAGGAATTGAAGAAAACGGAGGTTATCTAAATGAAAGTAAAAAGTAATAGAATAAAACTTTTAAAGATTTTTCTGACTGTTGCCGTTGTTACTGCTTTGTTTGCAATATCGGCAGTAACGGTATTCGCCGCAGGTGATGTTTCAAGTGCGATAGAAAGCACTTGGACGGCGGCTCAAACACAAATCAAAAACGTAGTTAATAATGTAGTTTTTCCTGCTGTTGATATGATTCTTGCAATTCTGTTCTTTGTCAAACTTGCAACAGCGTATATGGATTATCGAAAACACGGTCAGTTTGAATTTACTGCACCTGCAATCCTTTTCGGATGTCTTGTATTTTCGCTGACCGCTCCTCTGTATATCTGGACAGTACTAGGATAGAAAAGGGGTAATTAAATGTTTGATTGGTTAGGAGATTTTATCGGAGGAATAGGCGATGCTATCGGCAGTACATTTGACTTTCTCGGTGAACAAATCTCAAACGCAATATGGAACACAATGCTTCAGTGGTTCTATGAAACGATTTACAATGCCGTGGGTGACTTCTTCACAATGATGGGCAATATGGGTGCTGATATTTTCGACCTTGAATGGGTTCAGGCAACAATCAATCTATTCACCTTGTTCGGCTGGGGTTTGTTTGTTGCAGGCACGGTAGTTGCCGTATTTGATGTAGCGATAGAATATCAAAACGGCAGGGCAAATATCAAGACAACAGCAATAAATGTACTTAAAGGTTTCTTCGCCTGTTCCCTTTTTGGTGTTGTGCCTGTGGAATTGTACAAATTCTGTATCAGCCTGCAAAACACATTTTCAAAGGATCTGTCATCTATAATGGCAGGACAGCAAAGCCTTGATTTGTCGGGACAAAGCACAAGCGTTTTAGAAGGCTGTTTTGCAGTATCAACACAGACAACATTCGGGTTACTGAATCTGTTATGTATGATAGCCTTTGCTTATTGCGTTATTAAGATCTTTTTCGCAAATATAAAGAGAGGCGGAATACTTTTAATTCAAATGGCGGTAGGCTCTCTGTATATGTTCAGTGTTCCGAGAGGTTATCAGGACGGTTTTAATCAGTGGATGAAACAAATTGCGGCACTTTGCTTAACGGCATTTTTGCAGACAACTCTGTTGTTCCTCGGACTTCTCACATTTCCCGGTAATATGTTGTTGGGGTTAGGCATTATGCTGTCGGCAAACGAAGTACCGAGAATAGCACAGCAGTTTGGTCTTGATTCATCTGTAAAGGTGAATATGACAAGCATTGTTCACGCAACTACAACAGCAGTAAACCTAACAAGAAGTGTAGCGAGAGCTACGAAATGAGGAGAATTAAATGACCACATATTTATATCCGAAAAACTTAAAAGCCACAGCCAACTTATGGCTGTGGAGTTTGAGAGATTTTGCAATTATCTGTATAGCGCTTTTGTTGTCTGTGCTTATGTTTGCACAGACACAGTTTTTTCTACCACTTGTTGTAACTCTATGCTTCGGTTTCCTTACAATCCGACTTGAAGATACAACCGTGCTTGATTTTATTCGCTATGCAGTGAAGTATTTTATTTCAACACAACAAGAATTTAGATGGGCAGAAAGGAGAGAAAAGTAAATGAAGAAAACAAAAAGGAAGGGCAAATCAACGCAGGACTTAATCGGTATAAAGACCTTTACCAAAAACGGCTTAAAGGTTGGTAAAGATGAGCTTGTTTTCTTTATGGTACAGCCTACAAATATTTCTGTGTTGTCACACATCAACATTGAAATCAAGATTCGTCACCTTATGATGATTCTTTCTGCTGTGCCTGATATTGAGATAACCTGTACCGATTCCTGCGAATGTTTTGACACAAACAAAAGCTATATCAAAGACAGAATTGAAGAAGAACACAATGAAAAAGTCAGAAAGATTCTGAACAAGGATTTGAAATTTCTCGACAGTATTCAGACGGAAACTTCAACTGCAAGACAGTTTTTGTTTATTGCAAGGTGCAAATCCGCAAAGTTGGAAAATGTGTTGCAGAAAGCAAACAGGGTTGAAAAAATCATTGCAGACCAAGGCTTTGAGGTAACACGAATGAGCAAAGGTGACATCAAGCGGTTTCTTGCAATCTACTTTGATGCAAGTATGAACGGTGACCTTATGCCTGACTATGACGGCGAGCAATATATTTCGGAGGCTGAAAATGAAGAAGCATAAAGGGAAAATCCAAATGGGAATTGTTATAGGTATATTTTCTGCAATTTTAATTACCTGTCTTATTTCGGTGTTCTCACAGTTTTATACTGAAGAAAAGGAAAAAGAAGAATTCAGACAGCTTGCAGACATTGTTACGGAAAAAACAACAGAAACAGAAATCACCAGAAAACCTAATATCATAAAAATCAGTGGTTCTGATGTTGAAAACAGGTCTGAACAGCCTATGTATTACACAACTGACTATCAGCCACATTCAATATCAGAACTCACTTCAATGAACTCTGATTGCTTCGGGTGGATAAGCATAAAAGGCACAAACATTAACTACCCTGTTATGCACACACCCGATAATCCGCAAATGTATCTAAACAGGAACTTTTACTGTGAATACAGCTTTAGTGGTGTGCCGTTTCTTGATGGAAGATGTTCAGCCGACAGCACAAACCTCATAATTTACGGACACCATATGAACAACGGCACAATGTTTTCCGACCTTTGCAACTATACAAGCTCTTCATACAGAGATGAACACAAAGCAGTTGTGCTTGAAACAAAAGACGGTGTATCTGCATATACCGTCTTTGCTGTTCTGAAAGTCAAGTCTGATGATGAATGGTACAGGTTTACATCAGCACTTACAAAAAACAGGTACAATTCTATGGTTGAATACGCAAAAGAAAAATCTATTTATGAAACAGGTATCACACCAAAATACGGTCAGCAGATATTAACGCTGTCAACCTGTTACGGTAATAATCAGAATGACCGCATACTTGTGTTGGCGGCACGAAACTAAGGAGGTAAAAATGGGACTGTTTAAAAGAAAACCAAAGGTGCTTACACCACAGCAGGCAGAGGAGATTTACACTAAAGATTTCTTCGATATGATTCTGCCGTCAACAATAAAGTTTTTTACCGACCACTACATTGCGGGGGACTCATATCGCAGTGTGTGGGCGGTGCGTGAATATCCCACCTCAACGGAAGAACAGGCAATACTTTCTCAGCTTGCCGACAGAAATTGTGTAACCCTTCGCATTTATCACAGACTTGTGGAAAGTATGGAGCAGAGAAAAATCATACAGAACGCCACACGCAAAAACAAACTGAAATCAAGCGGTAATGATGTAAACGAAACCATTGAGGCACAGGGCAACCTTCAGGATGTTGTTACCCTCATTGCGAATATGCACAAGAACAAAGAACCTCTTTTGCATTGTTCGGTATTTATAGAATTGAAAGCCAAGAGTAAACAGAAACTAAAGGAACTTCAAATCGATATTGCAATGGAACTTACCCGGTCAAATATTGTGGTTGACAGACTTACACTTCGTCAAAAGGAAGGCTTTTTGTCTGCTCTACCCATAGGTTCAAATCAATTCGGCAGTCTTTATGAAAGGGTGTTGCCGGCAAGTTCTGTTGCGAATCTGTTCCCGTTTAACTTCTCAGGTAAGACAGACCCCAACGGCTTATATATCGGACGAGATAAATACGGCACGAATATTCTTGTTGACTTTGACAGACGAACAGAAGACAAGACAAATTCAAATATCCTCATTCTCGGCAACTCAGGGCAAGGAAAAAGTTATTTGTTGAAACTCATTCTCACAAACATTCGTGAAAGTGGAAAGAAAATCGTTTGTCTTGACCCTGAATCAGAGTATGAAAACCTTACCGACTCCCTGGGCGGTTGTTACATTGATTTTATGTCCGGCAGATACAAGATAAACCCTCTTGAACCTAAGGCTTGGAATACAGGTCAAGGTGATATTGACAAAGATGCGCCTGATGCGTTTAACAAAGTTACCCGATTGTCACAACACATTGCGTTTTTAAAGGATTTTTTCAGAGCCTACAAAGACTTTACAGATGTTCAGCTTGATACCATTGAAATTCTGCTTATGAAGCTATATGCAAGATTCGGCATTACAGACTCAACGGATTACAGCGCAAAGAAACCGTCAGACTTTCCTGTAATGAGTGACTTTTACGATTTATGCGAAGAAGAATATATGACCTATGACCGCAAGAGAAAATACCTCTACACAGAAGAAGTTTTGCAGGAGGTTTGTTTGGGTATTCACAGTATGTGTGTAGGTTCCGAAAGCAAATACTTTAACGGTCATACAAACATCACAGATGACAGCTTTTTGTGTTTCGGAGTTAAAGGATTACTCGATACAAACAAAAGACTAAAAGATGTTAAATATAATTATTGTTCGAAACCGAATAGGATGTAATTAAACGAGATGACCTTTATTGTTTATCTCGTTTTTATTTAGTGAAAAATATGTTTATATTTCAAAAACTATTTTAATTAACTGGTTTGCAAAAAAGTATTATTGATTTTCTTGACAACTTTGAATTTATACGCTAAAATTATATATAGAACATATGTTCTATATGATCGATCAAAAATATTAATTATTTATTAGGAGGAAAAAATTATTGAGTAAGCAAGCAATTTCTCTTTCATATTTATACGGTGGAAAGTGGATAGGTTTTAGTGATCAGACAAAATCTACTATGGACTGCTTAAAGATTAAAACAAGTTCAAATGAATCTTTTTATTTACAATATAGAACTTGGAATAAGGGAATGAATGGATATTATCCATATGTAAAAAGTACTGAAAACGATTATGCAGGTTCTTCAGGTAAGCCAATTCAACAACTTCAGATTCAAGCATACAGGAATGATGGTACGAAGTTAGTATCAGGTGTTGTTGTTATGTATAGAGCCTTTGTAGAAAATAAATGGCTACCATGGGTAAGTAATGCTGACCCTGAATGGATGGATAGTGTACGGAGTAAATATAATCTGGGTGGCACTTTAGATACCAGCAGCTCGTATGCCGGTATCTCCGGAAAGAATATTAGCGGAATAGAAATTCGTGTTTATAAAGAATCATCGTTAGGAAACTACTCTGGTGGTGAATCAAATCCTTCGCTAAGCTATATGGTTGGAAATGAATCTAATTGGAAGTCTTTTTCAAAAAGCACTTTGTCATCCAGAATAGATGGAATAAAAATACAGACAGGCAGTAACAAGGATTATTATTTAACTTATCGAACATGGAATGAAGGACAGTCATCTTATTATCCTGCCGTAAATAGTACAGAAAATGATTATGCAGGCTCCCCTGGAAAAGCTATTCAGAGGTTAAGTATCAATGTATATAGAAATAATGGCACAAAACTTACTTCCGGAATTATTGTTATGTATAGAGTATATACTGATTCAAGGTGGTTGCCATGGGTAAGTAACGCTGATCCTGAATGGATGAGAAATGTAAAAACTAAATATAGTTTGAATGGTACTTTAGATACAGGTTCATCTTATGCCGGCATAGACGGTAAAAATATTGGTGGCGTTGAAATTCGTATTTTTGAAGAAGATTCGTTAAATGCGGGTTCAGGTAGTTTCGTTGGTTCTGAAGAATTAATAACAACCCAGTATATGGCAAATAGTACATCTAATTGGAAAAGTTTCAATCATAAAGTAATGGCTTCTCCTATTGACGGTATTAAAATTCAGACCAATTCAAATTCGGATTTTTATTTGCGTTACAAAACATGGAACGAAGGACAATCATACTATTATCCTGAAGTAACAAGTTTAGAAAATGATTACGCAGGTTATCCAAATAAACCAATTCAGGGACTGAGTATAAGTGCATATAGTAAGGATGGAACAAAGCTAACTGCCGGTGTTGTTGTAATGTATCGTGCTTATGTTGATGGAAGATGGTTGCCATGGGTTAGTAATGCTGATCCGGAGTGGATGCAGGATGTTCAAGAAAACTATAATTTAGGTGGAACATTGGATGTCAGTTCATCATATGCCGGAATTATCGGTAAAAATATAAGCGGTGTTGAAATCTATGTGTTTAATGGCAAATCCATCTCATCATCAATCGGTAATTTATCCGGAGGCAAAGTAGCTTCAACACTTAGCTATATTGACGAAGATTCTAATTGGCATAGCTTTACTTCAACTGCAAGCTCTGTTCATATTAATGGTATAAAAATTAAAACCGACAAGGATAAGCCATATTACCTTTTATACAGGACTTGGAATGAAGGAAAATCATACTATTATCCTTTTGTTAAAAGCACTGAAAATGACTATGCAGGATATCCGGGTGGCATTGTGCAGTTATTGAATATTCAAGTATATAGTAAGGATGATGTAAAACTAACATCAGGTGTAGTTGTTATGTACAGAGTGCATGTAGGAGGAAGTTGGCTGCCTTGGGTAAGTAATGCTGATCCAAAATGGATGCGTAGTGTACAGACAAAGTATAATTTAGGTGGCACTTTGGACACAGGGGCTTCCTATGCGGGTATAGATGGCCAAAATATAAACGGAGTAGAAATTTATATATATGAGGAGAATGAAATTTATACTAAGCCGCAAACACCTATAGGTAATAGTAAAATAATTCAAGCCCCGTTTATTTCCCAATTAGGCAAATATCCAACAGGATGCGAAAGTGTTACAACAGTTATGGCACTAAATCATATTGGCATAGATATATCTGTAGATAAATTTATTGATTCGTACTTAACTAAAACAGGAGTTCCTTTTGATCCCAATATTTCATTTGGAGGAAATCCCAGATATACGAGTGGGTATGGATGTTATGCACCGGTAATAAAAAAGGCATTGGATAAAGCTTTATCCGGACAAAAATATACTGCAAAACAATTATATGGTGTTTCTCTGAAAAATTTATGTTCTAACTACATAGACAAAGGAATACCGGTAATTCTTTGGGCTACTATGTATATGAATACTCCATACATAAGTTCTACGTGGACCTACAACGGAAAAACAATTAACTGGATAGCCCCCGAACATTGTTTGCTGTTAGTGGGATACGATAGTAGCCATTATATTTTTAATGACCCTTTGACTTATCAACCACAAACCTACTATAGCAAATCTTCCGTTGAAGTGGCGTATAAAGGTTTAAACTATCAGGCTATTGTTCTTGAAAAAAAGGATACTAGCACTCCTGCACCAACGCCTGCTCCTGTATATAAATATGGTGCAGTTAAAAATCCCATAAATGGAAAAATATATCCGATTGAATACTATGAAAATGGTAAGTCTTATTATAAAGAAGAGCATATAAATGAAGAAAAAACAACCAGATTAGTAAAAAATTCATTTGATGTAGCAAAATTTATTTCAGGACTTGCTTTTGATGATAGTTTGGTAGATAAAATGGATAAAGCTCCACTTATTGGCAGTATTTATGGTATTGTTATTGGCGGTATTACATCGTTTTCTGAAAGCTGGGAGTCATTATATATTGATGTTAAATACTACAAGGCAAAAAGTTCAGGTAGAAGATGGGCTAATATTGAATGCGGTGAATCAAAGTATTGCAATTTCTTTAATAATTTATTATCACTTAAAAATCAATCTATGAGAGCTCTTTATGGACGCTGGTCAGGAGCTAATATGTATTCTGCTCAAGTATGGGAAAGTACTGTTAATGATTTTGCAAAAGGACAGTATGCAAAATTTAAGGGAATAATACCAAATGATTCATATAAATATGATATTGAGTTTACATTTGATGAAAGACGAAAAGAGGATAAATATGTATCTCAAATTTTCTGTGGCAAAGATGGAAAAATGTATGAATATGCGCATATATATAATAGTGAAAAAATTGAAATTGTTGTTAAAGATTTTTGGGGTACAGAAATTGATCGTATAAATATTTTGCCTCAAATTAATCCTGTAAGTGAATTACCTCAAGATAAAGCAGCATTTTTTGAATTTGTAAAAGCATAAATATATTCACAACAGCCGAAGTAGAAAATACTTCGGCTGTAATTACAATATATAGATTTTAAAAACATAAAATTTAATAATCTACTCCCTCTTGCTTTATCATATTATCTTCAATTTTATAGTGTTTGGTAATTTCCATATTATCGGCAACCCATAGTGCTAAATCGCCCGAAGAAAGATCTGCATCGTCATCAAAAGCTCCGCATACGGAAAAGTCGTCATCACGGTAGCAATTAATAGCTTTGTAGGTTTTATCTATAATTACATAGGAATATTCTACCGCAATAATCTTTCCGTTCTTACCGTTATATTCACTGAAAGTAAAATCAGTTGCCCATTTTTTATCATTCCATGACTCTGGCATTGTAACATCCGGTGTACTTATACCGTCAACAAGTATATTAAAGTAATCCATAATGCTTTCAGGAGTTTCAAAAGTAACGTCCGGGAAACTGTCTATTACCTTCCCTATATTTATATATTCAATGTTATCGCAAATTAAATCTTTAATACCATCATATTTGCCACTAAATAAATCTTTATAAGCTTGTTTATATTTGTCATCTATTGGCATTAGTGATGGAATGATATAGTTATCTATACTTAATTTGTAGGGAGAAATATTTTCGCTGGCATTTGTTTTGTTTGCATCAGGACTAAAACAAGCAATAGATGTATAATTCTGAGCGTATAATTTCCAGTTTGAAGGAATATCAAGTGAAAAAGTTATATAATCACCTTCGCTGTTTTCCGTCACAGTTTTTGTTTCTATATCAGGCTTAATAATTGTATTGTTCTGCTGACAGCCTACAAGCAAAATCATAAGTACGATGGATATTATTGCTGATAAGATTTTGTATTTCATTTGTATGCTCCTATTCCTATTATATATTTTAACTGGAAATTATTTGAGATTTTTTGATTTTATGCATTTAATATTACTAAATTGTGATATTTATTATACTTCTTGTATTGCTTTTTGTAAAGTAATACAGGTAAGTATATCAGGACTTATGCAAAGTTACATCAGAAGGAGAAGCCAAATGAAAGTATTTCTTTATATCCGCGTTGCCTGTGCGGATCAGCTTGCAGCGGCAAATCAGCGTGAAGAGCTGGAACGCTAACGATACTCCTACAACAGTTGAACTGACCTTTGTAAACGGCAACAAGCAGTATACCGTGAAACGCAATCCCGAGTATGAAAGGAAAAAGGCGAGAGGAAACGGTTTTACAAAACAATCGGCAGGCGGCATTAAAATGGAAACAATGTTTGTCGACGAAGGATTCGGTTCGCTTGATGAAGAAACTTTAAGACAGGCAATGCAAGCACTGTCGGGACTTTCGGAAAATAACCGACTTGTCGGTATCATATCTCATGTGGCTGAACTTAGAAGTGAGATAGACAAACAGCTTGTCGTAACTAAAGAAAAGTCAGGCGGCAGCAAGGTTGAATTGAAACTTAATTAGCAATTTGCAGGTTTGACATTTTTACACGAAATATGTTATAATCAATTGTAAATATCGGGGAATTGTACGCTGTTTACAATTCCTCTTTTCTATTAAAAAAAGAGGCGGTAAGATGAAAAAAATTATTGCACTTCTGCTTGTTGTGTTAACTGTTTTGCTTTGCGGTTGTTCGATGGGGGACGGAAGTATTCGATTCGGAGCGGCAGGTTTGGGCGGTGTTTATCACCAGGCGGCAACTTCATTAAAACAGCTTGCCGAAAATGACAGCGCTCTTAAGATTGAAGTAAAGACCACAGCAGGCTCTGCGGCAAATGTTCGTTTGCTGTCACAAGGTTATCTTGATGCGGCAATTGCTCAATCTGATATTATAAGCGACGCATATAACGGAGAGAATTCATTTAAAACAGCATATAAAGATTACAGCGCTGTTGCGGCTCTTTACACCGAAGTGTGCCATATTATAGTAAGGGCAGATTCTGACATTAACAGCGTTCATGATTTACTCGGTAAAACGGTCAGCGTCGGTGAAGAGGAATCGGGTTCACAACTCAATGCAAAACAGATTTTATCCGCATACGGTTTGAATGAAAAAATGGTTAAAGAGGAAAACTTTAATTATGCGGATTCAGCCAAGGCACTCGTATCGGGTGAGGTTGACGCTTTGTTTTGGACAGTCGGCATAAACGCCACAGTTGTGGAAGAGCTTTCAAGACAGTGCGACATAAAACTTCTTAGCATTGACAAAGAAGCGTCAGACAAGCTTAAATCAGCGTATTCGTACATTGACTGCAAGGTTGACGGAAACACATACAACGGTCAGGATAAGGATGTAAATACCGTTGGAGTAAAATCGGTACTTATTGTAAGTGACAGACTTTCAAATGATAAGGTGAAAGCACTTACAAAACTTGTGTTTGATAACGCAAACGAACTTCAGCTTACTGTTTCGGCTGACCTTGATATTATAGAAAAAGATGCCGTAACAGGTGTAAATATTCCGTTCCACAGCGGTGCGGCAGAATATTACAGTGAAAAAGGCATTGAAGTAAAAACAGCAGAATAACTGCGAAAGGAATGTAAACATTGAGCATTACACTTGATATGTATCAGACAATCGCAGTTGCTGTAGTTGTACTGATATTAGGAGCTTTCCTTAAAAGAAAAATTTCTTTTCTTGAAAAATTCTGTATTCCTGCACCGGTAATCGGCGGATTGATATTCGCAATATTTACTTTGATTTGCTATTCTACAGGAATACTTGAAATTGATTTTGACGATACTTTAAAAGAAGTATGTATGGTATTTTTCTTTACATCGGTAGGTTTCCAGGCAAACTTAAAGGTACTTAAAAGCGGTGGAAAACCGTTGCTTATTTTTCTTGTACTTGTAATTGTTCTTATAATAACTCAGAACTTCACAGCCATAGGACTTGCAAATCTCCTCGGACTTGATTCGCTTACGGGTATGACAACGGGTTCAATCCCAATGGTAGGCGGTCACGGTACGGCAGGTGCATTCGGTCCTGTGCTTGAGGACTTCGGTATTAGCGGAGCAACAACTGTATGCACTGCGGCGGCAACATTTGGTCTTGTTGCAGGTTCGCTTATGGGTGGCCCAATCGGCAACAGACTTATTAAAAAGCACAATCTTCTTGAAACAATCAAAAATGATGACGATACTCTTCTTGTTGAAGAAGAAGAAAAGCACGAAAGACATTTTTCGATGTATGCGCCGGCTGTATTTCAGCTTATAATTGCGGTAGGTATCGGCACGATATTTTCAAAATTGCTCTCGCTCACAGGTATGACATTTCCAATCTACATCGGAGCAATGATTGCAGCGGCAATTATGCGTAATATCGGCGAATACACAGGCAAAATCACAATTCATATGGGTGAAATTAACGACCTCGGCGGTATTTGCCTTTCGCTTTTCCTCGGCATTGCAATGATTACACTAAAACTCTGGCAGCTTGCTGACCTTGCACTTCCGCTTGTTATATTGCTTGCAGGACAGGTAGCTCTAATGTTCCTATTCTCTTATATTGTGGTTTTCAATGTAATGGGCAGGAATTACGATGCGGCGGTATTAGTAGCCGGTACTTGCGGATTTGGTATGGGCGCAACTCCTAACGCTATGGCAAATATGCAGGCAATCTGTGAAAAGTATGAGCCTTCTGTAAAAGCATATCTGATTATTCCTATAGTAGGCAGCTTGTTTGCAGATTTTCTTAACAGCCTTACAATCACATTCTTTATTAATCTGTTGTAAAATGGAGGTAATATTATGAAGGATAAGGATAAATATTTTGTAGAAACCGAAAACCTTGCTTTTCCTGAAATTCACACAGGTAAGGTAAAGCAAATATCAAGCGAAAAACCTAATGCCGACGAATCTGTTATTTATGATACAGTGGCAGTTCCCGAAATTCATATAAAAAAGAAAAAAGATAAGCACAGCAAATAATAACAAAGAGCCGTACATTAATTTGTGCGGCTCATTTTGTCAGTCTTTAAATAAAATTTGATAATTTAGCATATATGACAAAAAGTGATTGACAATGCTTGTTATATATAGTATAATGATAGTCCTAAAACAGGCTAAACTTTGTTTATATCCGGGGATGTAAAGGCTTCGACGGGGAGCGTGAACCTCGGTAAGCGAGCAGTGGTGCGGAGAGCCACTATAAAATCCGCAACTTTTAAAATAACTGACAAAACTACAGTTAGATTAGCAGCGTAAGCTGCTCGTTCCTGCACAGAGTACCACGGCTGTGTAAGGGGCGTCGATTAGTGGTAAATGTGAATACAGCAATGCTTCGGGCTGTGTCACACATTAGAAGCTACCGAGCCGTATAACCCGTTGTCGGGTGCTGCGGTAAGGGAATTTTAAAACGACAACTACGCTCGTAGAAAGCCTTGGCAAATACTTTTCGGACAGGGGTTCGATTCCCCTCATCTCCACCAAATGTGTATTGGACGAACACCTACATCTTTAGTGGCGGCTTTGCCGTCAAGGTGATGCTCTGATACGAAACAAAAAAGAGCCAAAGTCACGAAGATTTTGGTTCTTTTTATATTTTTTCTTAACAAAACGAAAAGAATGGTTTTAATATTGAGAATTGTATATAACGAAGGTTTTTCTATAAATCCTGAGAAAACAAGAGTTGCAAGAAGCAACGCAAGGCAAGAAGTTACAGGGATTGTAGTTAATTCTCATATGCAGATTTCTAAAGAAAAGAGAAAGCAGATTCGACAACAGATTTATTATATAAGGAAATATGGATTAGAATCCCATTTGGAGCGGATTGAGGAGAATCGTGCTAATCACCTTTTAGGACAAATCAATTTTGCCCTATTCGTCAACCCTAAGGACGAAGAAATGAAAGAATATTTTGATACAGTAAAAACAATTATGAAAAATCAAAATGAATAATAGTTTATCCGCCTATTGTAAATGCAGTAGGCGGCTTTTATTTGTAAATATAAAATCACACATTTGTAAAAATACATTTACTTTTGCTAAAATATTGGCAAGGGAGGATTTGATATGCGAGATGAGAAGAGTTACATAGCACTTGATGATTTTGAACGGTTACCTCTCAGGTCTTGACAAACAGGCTGAAGATATGTTTTTTCGACTCGTAAAACAGATGGCAGAGCGTGAGGACGTAACAGAAAAACTCAAGGCTGACGATCAAATGTAATGGGTTGATCGGATGAACAATATCCACAGCAGAGTAAAGGAAGTCATAAATAATGAATTGATTTTTTCATAAAAAATTAACTGTGCTGTAAACATCAAAAGGATTTACAGCACAGTTTTTGCTATTCATTTTCTGTTTAACAGATTATTCAACCTTCATCATTCGGTAGCCTACGCCGATATGCGTTTGGATATATTGGGGAGAATCTGCGTCCTTCTCCAGCTTTTTGCGGAGCGTTGCCATAAAAACACGCAAGGAAGCAATATCGTTATCCCAACTGCTGCCCCAAATGTTCTGGGTAATAAAGGTATGGGTTAAAACCTTGCCGATATTTCTTGAAAGCAGACACAAAAGCTTATATTCAATAGGCGTTAGGTGTAGCTCTTCATCGCCGAGATAGGCGCATCCTGCGGCATAATCTATACGAAGCTGACCGTTTGTGAAAACAGACGCTTCGGCGGCGGCCTCGTTCTGTATCATATTAAGCCGCCTTTGCGTTACCCTGAGCCTTGCCAATAGTTCTTCCACAGAAAACGGTTTGGTCAGATAATCGTCAGCACCTGCGTCGAGTGCGTCGATTTTGTCGGTATCTTCGCTTCGTGCGCTTATGACTATAATCGGCATATTCGCCCAAGTGCGGATTTTTTTGATTACTTCAACACCGTCAATATCGGGAAGTCCTAAATCTAAGAGGACAATATCGGGATTGTGCGATGGCGCTTCCAAAATGGCGCCGCCACCGTTAGGTGCGGTTAAGTATCTGTAATCGTGTGCTTTAAGGGTTGTTGTAATAAGATTTTTGACCGAATTATCATCTTCTACAACCAATATCAATGGTTTATTCATGAATTTCTACCTCCCCGGCAGGTAATGTAACGGTGAACACCGTGCCGTGCGGTGTATTGTCCGAAACGGTTATTTTGCCGCCGTGCGCATTTACAATGGAACGGCACAGCGACAATCCTAACCCTAAACTGCGGCGGCTGTCGGCTATTTTATTCGCTCCGCTGTAAAACATATCGAATACCCGCGCTTTCATTTCATCCGGTATCCCGTCGCCGTCATCGGCAATGGATATAACGGCTTTATCTCCTTGCTTCCAGGTTTTAATCAGAATATTGGAGCCCTTCGGCGTGTATTTAATTGCGTTGTCCACAATATTTATAACAACCTGTACCATCAGCTTTGCGTCCATTTTAGCGAGCAAATAATCTTCTTTATGCTGGACGGTAATATGATGTTCTACGCTTTTTCTGTTCACATGATGAAGCGCTTCTGTAATGACATCGTCCACTAAATCCTCTAAAATATGAAGATTCAACCGTCCCTCTTCAATTCTTGTTACCAAAAGTAGATTTTCCACAAGATTGATAAGCCACATAGAGTCATCGTAAATATCTGTATAAAGCTGATTCTTTGTCGCTTCATCAAAGGAATTGCCGTTTGATATAAGATTGCTTGCGTTCCCCGAAATAGAAGTAAGCGGTGTTCGCAGATCGTGGGATATAGCCCGCAGGAGATTTGCACGGAGCTGTTCATTCTTTGCAAGAATTGCCGCTTCTTCTTTTTCTCTTGCATTCTTTTCGTTTTCCAGTGAAAGAGCACATTTGCCGAGTATGGACAACAGAATACTTTTTTCAAACGCATCAAGCGGCTCATCTCCTATATAAATACCTACAACGCCGTAAACTCGGCTGTTAACTCTTACGGCGAGGTATAGGCACTTTGCATTTGAAAGCGTTTCTGTAGTAGCGCCTGCGTGTTTGTTATTTTTTAGCACCCATTCCGCAACCGCCTCTTCTTTTGTACCCGTTATTTCTTTGTCTGTTTTATCTCCCGAAACTGTAAAAATATGAGGTTTTCCGAGCGTTTCGCCCTCAGTCAGATAAAACACTATATCCTTTCCGAGTAGCTTTATAAGCTGATTTGCCGTTGCGGAAACGATTTCGTTTTTGTCTTTTGCCTGTTGCAAAAGCTGATTTGTATCAAACAGTACCTTTGTTCTGTAAGCCGCCTTTGCAGACTGTTTCGCATGCTCTTTCAACTTCACAGCAAGCGAGCTTGTGAGCAGTGCCGCCAAAAACATAATTAAAAAGGTGACAGGATATCCTTGATTGTAAGCCCGAAGTGTGAACTGCGGATCGGTAAAGAAAAAGTTGAAAACCAAAACGCTGACAATAGAAGAAATCAGGCTGTAAACCCGATGTCTTGTAACGACCGAGGTCACAAGAACGCCGAGAACATATACCGTGATGATATTTGCCTCCGCAAACCCCAATTGCCTGAACAGCATTCCTATACAGCTTGCCAAAATTAAAATAGCAACGCTTTTTAAAAGATCGGAAACCGAAAACACGATTCCATTTTTCTTCCTTGCTTTTTTGGCGCGGTATGCGGTGTTTTTACCGTCAGTATCGGGTATGATATGCACATCTAAATTCGGCGCTCTTGCAATCAGTTTTTCTGTAAGAGTAGGTTTAGAAAATATGCTCTTTCGGGTTGCGGAGCTTCTTCCTATCACAATTTTTGAAACACCCGAAAGTCTTGCAAATTCGGCGATTTGATAGGAAACATCTTCACCGCACACGGTTTCGATTTTAGCGCCTAATTGTTCTGCAAGATGCATATTGCTTCGCAGGCGTTTTACATCTTCCTCGGACATTACCTGATAATCAGGGGTTTCAACAAACAGCGCGGTAAAAGCGCCCTTAAAGGCATTCGCCATTCGGGCGGCGGTGCGGATAATTTTCGCATTGGACGGTGACGACGAAAGGCATACAAGAATATGCTCATCGGTATGATAATCGTTGTGACTTTTCGTTCTGACGGTTTCGGTAAGCAGATTCACCCTGTCGGCACAGCGGCGCAAGGCAATTTCACGAAGCGCCGTTAGATTTTCCACGGTAAAGAAATTCTCTGTAGCACGCTCAGCCTGAGTCGGGTTATAAACTTTGCCCGCTTGTAGCCGATCAATCAATTCCTGCGCTCAATATCCACAAGCTCAACCTGACTAGCGTTGTCAAACACCGAATCGGGGATTCGCTCATGTACCATAATGCCCGTTATAGATGCAACGGTGTCATTTAGACTTTCAATATGCTGAACGTTTACCGTGGTATAAACGTCTATTCCCACATTAAGTAACTCTTCAATATCCTGATAACGCTTTGTATGTCGGCACACGGGGGCATTATTTCATCCATATAAACGCCCCTGTAAGTCTCATATTTCAAGTTGGAAAAATTAAAAGAATTTCTTCTTTTTGAAGTAGATGATTTCTCCTATTGCGATAATAAGAGAAACAATAATCACCGACAGATAACCGTATCGCCACTTCAGCTCCGGCATATAAGCAAAGTTCATTCCATACCATCCCGTAATTAAAGTAAGAGGCAGAAAAAAGGTGGTGACGATTGTGAGAATCCCCATAATCTTATTTTGCCGCGCATCCTGCATAGACTGATAAAGCTCACGAAGTTGAAGCATATTTTCACGAAGCAACTTTACATGGTTTTGCAATCTCTCGGCACGATGGGTAAATTTATCCCAGTCCTGCGTATCGTTTGCAAATGGAGAACACGCGCGGGATTGAAACAACTCTCCGATATCTGTCAGTTGTTCATAGTAAGCATTTAATTCAGACAGCTTTTGCCTGCGTTTTGTGAGCAGAGGGAAAAAGTCTGTCGAACCGCCGGAGCCGATATTTTCTTCCATTTTTTCTGTTTCTGACTCGATGTGAGAAAGATAGAGAATATCATCCTCTATCATTTGCTCCATAAACTGCAAAAGAAGCTGAGCCGGACTGTTCAGCTCCTGAAACATACTTATTCGTTTTTCTACAAATAATTTCAAATTGCCTACATCTTCCACAAATAAGAGCGACTGTCCCGTCAAATAAAAGCTGAAGGAAAGCTGCGGTGAACGCTGTTCACTTTTTTGAGGCAGGCGTAATGTTCCGATGATGCAGTTTTTGAAAACCTCTGCCTTACAATAACGAATCGATCCAAGACAGTGAAGAAGTTCTTTATAATACGGTAGTTGTTCTTTACATTCGTGAAATTCCGCCGTACTCATAAATGTAAAAAACGGCTTTTTATCGCCGCAGTTTTGGGCGGCTTGCAGACTCCCGTCTTTTGAATTTATAAAGTATTGCATTACAACTCCCCCTTTCTACTTTTTATTATATCACATATATCACAAGTATAAAAGTATTTTCTACTTTACATATTCCGCATTGATCACCGCTTGATTTGAAAAGAGAAAATCAGAGAAGCTATTTGCAAAGGCATTATTTGAAGCCTTTTTCCATATCACAGCGGTCTGAATTACGGAAGGATCCGGCGGTTCTATCGTACATCCTGCTTTCTCACAGATAATACTATTTTGCTTTGTAGAAATGATAAGACAGCGGTATGTATCGTCATTTGCAGAAGCATTGTTTTCAATAAAGCCAAAGTCAATGTGATTTTCGTTTAGCTTATCATATATATCCTCTGTATTTCCAAACAGGAAATGAAGCTGACAATTCGGCTTTCCTTTTGAAAACTTTTCAAATAGCGGTATCAGCGAATCCAAGATCATAGGATTATCAAACGCAATAAAAAGGCTGTTTTCTGCAATTTCTTCGTCAATTAAGTGGTGGTTATTTGCTAAAAAATCGTCAAGCCTTTTCATTATAAAGTAACCGAACACAATCATGACAGCCACTGCGCACACTAACAATAATTCTTTCATGCTTTCCGTCTTTTTTCGGAATTTATATGTGAAAACACTTTTGTATGTTTTTGGTATCACCCAGCACCAAAATAGTGTCACCCGGTATAAAGCTTGTTTCAGGCGCAAAATTTAGATTCATTTTACCGTCGCGTTTAATCGCCATAATATTGATACCGTGCTTTTTACGCACATCTGCTTCAATAACGGTTTTTCCGATCCATTTTTCGGGTACGGCAATTTCAAAAATTGCATGATCGCTTTCCAATTCTATGTAATCGAGGATATGGTCGGCAGTATAGCGGATAGCCGTCCAATCCGCAAGCTGCCTTTCGGGATATACGATTTCATCCGCACCGTTTCGCAGAAGGAATTTTGCGTGTACTTCCCGTGCCGCACGGGAAACTATCTTTTTGGCATCCAATTCCTTTAATAGAGATGTCGTTTCAAGCGAGCTTTGAAAATCGTCCCCGATTGCAACGATGCAAACATCAAAATTATTTACGCCCAAAGACTCCAAAAACTCCTCATTTGTTGCATCACCTATTTGCGCGTTCATAACAAAGGGCAATACCGCATTTACTCTTTTTCTGTTTTTGTCTACAGCCATAACCTGATGCCGCATCTCGTTAAGCTTCATAGCAATATGCCTGCCAAACCTTCCAAGCCCTATTAATAAAACAGATTTCATATTATTTCTCCTTTAGCCAACCGTTATTTTTTCCTGCGGATATTTTGTTACGTTTGTCCCCGTACCTTTCATTGCCGCAAATATCAATGTCAGTCCTCCGACTCTTCCGAAAAACATGAGTATAATCAGAATGAACTGCGAAGCAATCCCCAACTGTGAGGTGATGCCAAGCGAAAGCCCCACCGTTCCGATTGCCGACGCTGTTTCAAACAGTGACGGGAGCAATGGAAGATTTTCGATGCGGCTGATGATCATTCCGCCACTTATAAACAGCCCAATATACAGTAAAAAGATAGTTGCCGCACTTTTCACGGTATCGTCGGATATGCGCCGTTTGAAAAAGTGTGTATCTTCCTTTTTACGAAACACGGACAGCGCCGATGAAACCAAAACGGCGATTGTGGTGGTTTTCATACCGCCAGCCGTTGAACCGGGCGAACCGCCGATCACCATCAACAATATTATCAGCATTTGACCTGTCTCACTGAAGGATGTTAAATCCGTGGTATTAAAGCCTGCTGTTCTCGGCGTAACAGACTGGAAAAGAGAGGTCAGGATTCTTTCTCCCAGTGGAAGGTTCTGATACTCGAAAAAGAAAAAGTAAAGCGATGGCAGGATAATCAGTATTCCCGTAACCGTGAGGATAACCTTGCTTTGCATTCGGTATTTTCTGAAATGAAGCTTATTGTTATTAATATCTTCCCAAGTTAAAAAGCCTATTCCGCCGATAATAATAAGGGCCATAACCGTGAAGTTAAAAAAAGGCTGTGATGAATAAGAGGTTAATGACGAAAATGGCTCTTTAATGCCGATTAAGTCAAAGCCTGCGTTGCAGAATGCCGAAACAGAATGGAACAAGGCGTACCATAAACCCTTCGTAATTCCGAAATCACGGATAAAAGCCGGCAAAAGCAGGGCTGCTCCAATCAGCTCAATGCACACCGAGGTTTTTAATATAAATTTTGTAAGCCGCACAATGCCGCCGACATGATGTGCAGAAACTGCCTCCTGCATAGTACTTCTCTGCATTAGACCTATTTTTCGACCTGAAAAAACCGCAACCGAAACCGCAACCGTGACAATGCCCATACCGCCGATTTGAATTAAAAACAGTATTACGCTCTGCCCGAACATTGACCAGTATGTAGCGGTATCGTGTATAACCAAACCGGTTACACAAACTGCGGAGGTGGCAGTAAACAGTGCGTCTGAACATACAGCGCCTTTGCCGTCCCTTGTTGCAACGGGCAGCATTAACAGTATGCTGCCTAAAATTATCACAGACAGAAAGCCTAGTATAATAATCTGGAACGAAGTAATGTGCTTGTGTTTTGGATTTTGTCGTTTTATCATAACGGACACCTTCGCAATCTTAATATCAAATTTAGACTTTCTTTATTTTATCTTAATCTGCATTAAATCGGCGTAAGCAAGATAAAGACGATATTAAGATTGCATAAAGATAAAGGCGGAAAAGCCGAAACTCTTCCGCCTTAAAACTATTACAGAATTCCGTCCAGCATCAAATTTACTTTAAGAACATTTACTGTTTCTTCTCCGAAAACTCCTAAGAATTTACCGTCGGTGCATTTCTTAATAATCTCCCGTACCTCGTCCTCGGTCATATCGTTTGCTTTTGCGATTCTTGCCACCTGATACTTGGCGGCGGCGGGGGAAATATGGGGGTCAAGTCCGCTGCCCGAGCAGGTCACAAGATCAACGGGGATTGCTGTTTCGTCCATGTCGGGATTGGCCTCCCGCAGTTTTTCCACACGCTCTTTCACCAAAGCCTCATATTCTTCGCTTGCCGGGGAAAGGTTGGACGGTGCGGCATACATCAGAGTTTTTCCGTTTTCGTCCTTGTAGGTTGAAACATCAATATTCATAATGCGCCCCCACATATGTCCGTCATCCGTATACTGCTGACCGAGCAGCTCACAACCGTACTTTTTTTCCGTCAACCTCAATAATACTCCCGTTTGCTTTGTCGTGGAAAATAAGCTGCGCAAACCCTGTAACGACACCCGTATAAACCACGCCGCAGAGCAATGTGAATATAAGAAAAATTATTGCCGCTCTCGTCAGTACATTTTTTAATGTTTTCATTATAAAACCTCCTTATGCCAAGCCTAACAGTACAAGCAGCATATCAATCAGCTTAACGAAGATGAAGGGTGCCGCCAAACCGCCGAAACCGTAAATTAACAGGTTGCGGGACAAAAGCTTGCCTGCGGGAACCTCACGGTATTTCACACCTTTGAGTGCCAGCGGAATCAGCGCAATAATAATCAGCGCATTGTAGATGATTGCCGATAAAACAGCGCTTTGCGGGGAATGAAGTCCCATAATGTTAAGTGCCGAAAGACCCGGATACAGTCCCATAAACAAGGCGGGAATAATGGCGAAATACTTTGCTACATCGTTCGCTATGGAGAAGGTGGTCAGACTGCCTCTTGTCATCAAAAGCTGTTTACCGATACGGACGATATCAATAAGCTTTGTCGGTGACGAATCAAGATCAACCATATTTCCCGCTTCCTTTGCCGCCTGTGTGCCGGTGTTCATCGCAACCGCCACATCAGCCTGTGCAAGTGCGGGTGCGTCGTTCGTGCCGTCGCCCGTCATTGCCACAAGGTGTCCTTTGCTCTGAAAATCGCGTATCATTTGAAGCTTGCCTTCGGGAGTTGCTTCGGCAAGGAAATCATCCACGCCCGCTTCTGCCGCAATGGCGGCGGCGGTCATCGGGTTATCGCCTGTAATCATAATGGTTTTTATACCCATTTTACGAAGATCCGCAAACTTTTCCTTAACGCCCTGCTTGATAATGTCTTTCAGATGAATAACGCCTAAAATCTTATGATTTTTTGCTACAACAAGGGGAGTTCCGCCTTTGTTCGCAATCTCTTTAACGATTCGGTCGCATTCCTCCGAATAAATTCCGCCGCTTTCGGTTACATATTTTTCCATGGTATCGGCGGCCCCCTTGCGGATTTCGTTGCCGTCATAATCAACGCCGCTCATACGGGTTTTCGCCGTAAAGGGAATAAATGTCATGTTCTTGTCGGAAAGCTCTCTGCCGCGAATATTGAATTTTTCTTTTGCGAGAATAACCACGCTTCTGCCTTCGGGCGTTTCATCGGCAAGAGAGGATAGCTGTGCCGCATCGGCAAGTTCTTGTTCACTTACACCGTCTACGGGAATAAATGCGTTCGCCTTGCGGTTACCGAGCGTAATTGTTCTGGTTTTATCAAGCATCAATATATCCACATCGCCTGCGGCTTCAATAGCTCTTCCGCTCATAGCAAGTACATTTGCTTGGTTCAGTCTGCTCATTCCCGCAATACCGATAGCGGAAAGCAATGCGCTGATGGTGGTAGGGGCAAGGCAGACAAGCAACGCTACTAAGGTAGTAACAGAGGTGGGGTTATCAATTCCCGCCTGTTTTGCCGAGAATATGGAGTAGGTATAAAGTGATACCGTAACAAGAATAAAGATAATGGAAAGGGCGACAAGAAAAATCTGCAATGCGATTTCGTTTGGCGTCTTTTTACGGGAAGCGCCCTCGACCATGGCAATCATTTTATCAAGGAAGCTTTCGCCCGCTTCGCTTGTTATCCGCACAACGATCCAATCGGAAAGTACGGTAGTACCGCCGGTTACTGCGCTTCTGTCGCCGCCTGCCTCACGGATAACGGGTGCGGATTCGCCTGTGATAGCGCTTTCGTCTACGGAAGCGGCTCCCTCAATAACCTCACCGTCGCCCGGAATTTGCTCTCCTGCTTTCACAATGAGAATGTCGCCTTTTTTAAGCAACGCGGAAGAAACAGCGGTTATCTGTTCTTTCTTATCGGCAGAGGGTATCTTGTGTGCCTCCACATCTTTTTTTGAAGCTCTCAGAGCTTCCGCCTGCGCCTTGCCTCTGCCCTCGGCAATCGCTTCGGCAAAATTGGCAAAAATACAGGTAAACCACAGAATAACTGCGATTGCCAAGGTATATCCGCTTGAAGCGTCCTTTAGTCCGAATAGGGATACAATCCACAGTCCGCTTGTGAGGATCGCCGAAATATATACCAAAAGCATAACGGGGTTTTGTACCTGTGTTTTGGAATTTAGTTTTACAAATGAATCTTTTATGGCTCTGCCGAGCATCTTTTTATCGGCAAAAGCACTTTTATTATTTGATGCCATAACAGTGCCTCCTTAAATAACATTACTGAAAAATTCAGCGAGCGGTCCTAACGCCAACGCCGGGAAGAAACTGAGTGCGCCTATAATAAGGACGATTAAAATCAGCAGGAATACAAACATACCGTTTGTTGTGGAAAGTGTACCTGCGCTTGTTGCAATCTTCTTTTTGCCAGCAAGACTGCCCGCAATCGCCAGTGTTCCTATGATCGGAAGGAAACGGGCAAACAGCATGACAAGACCGAGCGAAACATTCAAAAATACGGTGTTTGCATTAAAGCCGGCAAAGGCAGAGCCGTTGTTACCGCCGCAGGAAGAATATGTGTACAGTATTTCGGAAAAGCCGTGCGCTCCGCTGTTGTTTAGGCTGTCCGCCACACTCGGAACGACCGCCGCAAGTCCGCTGCCGATAAGAATAGCAATCGGCGTTGCAAGGCAAACAAGCACAGACCATTTCATTTCATAAGGTTCAATCTTTTTGCCTAAAAACTCCGGCGTTCTGCCGACCATAAGTCTGGCTATAAATACCGTCAGAATGGCAAAGGCAAGCATACCGTAAAGACCGCAGCCAACGCCGCCGAAGATAACCTCGCCGAGCTGCATCAGGAGCATTGTCACCATACCGCCGAGCGGTGTGTAACTGTCGTGCATGGAGTTTACAGAGCCGTTGGAAGCCGCCGTTGTAAATGCCGCCCAAGTAGAGGATGTTGCAATACCGAATCGGGTTTCCTTACCTTCCATATTGCCGCCCGCCTGGTCGGTCATTGAGACGTTGACACCATCCTGTGCAAGTTGCGGCGTCGCAACCTGTTCGCTGACGGCAATCGTGCCCAGCGCCAGCGCAAGGCATATAAACATCGCCATAAGGATTGCAACGCCCTGTTTTTTATTCTTTACCGCCTTGCCAAAGGTGAAGCACAGCGCCACAGGAATAAGCAAAATTGAAAGCATTTCAATCAAATTTGTAAAAGCGTTCGGGTTTTCGAGCGGATGAGCGGAGTTAACGCCCATATAACCGCCGCCGTTTGTACCCGTTTGCTTAATGGCGACCTGGCTTGCCGCAGGACCCATAGGTACAAACTGTTCGGTAACAATTTCGGCGTCTTCTATTTTTTTGCCGTCAACTGTTACGGTATTTGTATCAAGGTCAATTTCGGCGTTTTCAAGAATTTCGCCGTCTGCGCTTACCGCAATCGGTTCAACGAGCGATACGGTTTCAGCGCCTTTCAGGTTCTGAATCACACCGCCGCCCACAAGGCAAAGGGAGATGACAAGATTCAGCGGAATCAAAATATGAATGACGATTCTTGTTATATCAACCCAAAAGCTGCCTAATCCATCGGCTTTTACTTTTATAAATCCCCGTATCAGGGCAAACAGCACGGCAATACCCGTAGCTGCGGAAACAAAGTTCTGCACGGTAAGTCCGAGTGCTTGGGTCAGATAGCTTAATGTGGACTCGCCGCTGTATGCCTGCCAGTTTGTATTGGTTACGAAACTGGCTGCGGTATTAAAGGACAAATCCCATTTTACACCCGAAATCCCCTGCGGATTTCCGGGAAGAACTCCCTGCAAAATCTGAAGCAAAAACAGAAAAATAAGTCCGATGCCTGAAAAAATCAGAACGGAAACGGCATATTTTTTCCGGTTCATTTGCTCGTCCTTTTTGACGCGCATAACCTTATACACAGCGTTTTCACAGGGCGTTAGAATTTTGGAAAGAAAGGTTTTCTCTCCGTTCATTACTTTCTTGATATAAGCGCCGAGCGGAATCGCCAAAACAATAAGAACGGCAAGATAGAGTATGTATTGTATTACCGCACTCATTTTTGCTCATCCCCTTTCATCAGTATGTAAACATAGTAGATTAGCAGTGCCGCAGCACAAAGACCGATAAATCCGATTATAATATTCATAGTCTTACCTCCTTATTTGATATTTTAACAGCAAAAAGATTAAATCGGGATTAGCAGAATATACAGCGCATTAAAACTATATTAAGACGCTTACAGCCATCCGAAAATCAAAGCAATCGGAACCGTAATAATTACGGTGAAGAAAAACACGGCAGCGAGAACACAAATCGGCATACCGATAAATACCGCAAAAAAGGACAGATACGGATGCTTGAATGCGAAATGCTCCGCTTGTGCTTCAATGCGCTTATCAAATTCGTGTATAGCTTTAAATATGGCTGACATATTTAATCCCTCCTTACGCTAAAAGAATAGCACAGGAGAAATAAAAACGGGAAAAAGACCTCATTGATTACTGTTAAGAAAAAATAAAGCCTAAATTAGCGGAACATACCTACCCAAATGGAAAGCGGCGACAGAAAGAATAGAATCTTCCTGCCGCCGCTTTTTGCTAATTTATATTAAATCTTTTATTGCTTTTCTTAATTTCTCCAGCGCCTTTTCAAACTTGTTATGAGCCGTATTTGCTGAGCTGTATTCGTGGTCTGTAGCAATATCCGTATACATCATCTTCTTGATTGGCTTCTTTTTCGGCTCACCGTATTCGTCCAAATCGTTATGAACTATATAAAACACACTATGGCATTCAAAGCAAAAACCGAGTCTTTGAGATAACATTTTCCGTTCGGTATACTCCGGTTTTTCGTATGCTTCCCACAGTCGGGTATACAGCTCATTTTTCATAAACAGCGTATAAGTGTCAGAGGTACCGTCGGAATGTGCCTCCTCTGTGCATTCTTCACCGTCATCGTCTGTGTATTGCCGATACAAATCCACCCGGTTTTCATTGAGCAGACCGCCGAGTAATATTTCTTTAGCGTTTTCAACGGTTTCCTCAAGCTCGCCTGCAACCTTTATCAGTGTTTCATCTGAATAATCAAGCTCGTATTTGTACCATATCGCCATTGCTTTACGGAGCTTGGCATATTCTGCGATGCTTTGTGCTGTGAAGCCTGTACGCATAGAGCACACATAGTCCAGTATCTCCCGTTCCACATACCGTTCCTTGAACGAGGTAAACGGCACGCCTTGCTTAATATCGTAGTTTTTAATGCTTTGAGCAGTCCGGCAATATATGCCTGTTTCATATCCGCAAAATGCTCCGGCATAAAGAGTTTTCGCATATATTCCTGCACATTGTTGTTAAGCGTTTTTTCATAATAGTGCAGAAACCAAGCAAGATATCGGTTATCTTTCTCTTTCAGATAGGTTACAATATATTCCTGCAAATCCCATTTCGGCGGTGCCGGCTTCAATTGATACATATTTAAATCTGCTTTATCTATATAAATTTCTGTCACGGCATTCACCTCCGTTCTGTGATACTTACCGTTATTTTAACTGCTTATCGACTTCGGCGTAGAGCTTTTCACGGCTCATATCCGACTCATACTGACTGTTGGCATATTCCGTGTCCTCTTTTGCCTGCTGCATACGCTCTTTTGCAAGATCAAGCGCTGCGGCGGCAAATTCTTCTGTGACAGTACCTCGTTTTCTTTCCATACGAAGCACAGAGCAGCGGTTTTTATAGATGCGGATAACAGGATTTCCGGCCGCTAATTCTTTTCGGTTGATCCTTGCCGCATATTTCCGGCAGGTAATGGCTTTGCCCTTGAGCTTAAACGGCGCATAGCCTGTACAATACTTTTGCCTTGCCGCAGAGGTCATAAGGAAATATTTTTTGCAGATATCGCACCTCCTTGGATAATGACCATAATGTAAGCCTTCAAAGAAGTCGGTCATCAAAAAGCAGTAATAGCTGTCGAAATAAAGCCTGCGTGCAAGAGTAGCCGTTTTACTGCGGCTGGCTTTCTTGATTGGTACATATTCCGTTGTCACGGGAAACGGCACAGAGCCGAATACTTCTAATGCTATGGGGAGCAAATGTTCCTCGTCAAATCGGTCAGCTTCATTTACACGGCTCACGAAAACTCTAAGCTTTTCAAAAGAATTGCGAATGTCGGCACTCAAAGTATCGTAGAAACTGAGTGTAGCATTGACTTCGCCAAGCAGAGCTTCAGTACGGTCAAAGGAGTCTTTTTCATATTCTTTCGGTAAGTTGTGAAACACTATTTGCCCCACATCCATTTGACCGATCTTTGCACGACGGGAAAAATATTCGCTTATGATATGTCCGTTTTCTTCAGAAAACAACGTTGCTATTCTGTTACGTTCATCATCTGTGCCGAGCATATCAAATGGCTTCAGCCACGGAAGTGCAGTAAAGATATTTACCATTCTTTCTCCGGCGTTCACATAGTCGCTGACTTTCAAATACCCAAGCCGCAACATCTTTTCAAGCTGCCAATTATCCGTTGTGAAAACGCCAATACGGGCGGCGGTGTCATTTTCGTAATACTGATTCAGCAGGTGTGCCGCAAAAGTCCCCGCAGGATAGCTCTTGCCGTTTTAAGAAGATGAGTGGGGAGGAAAGGCTTGACACCCGAAGTTATTGCCACCGTTATGAGCGAGGAAAAAGCAAATCAGCGTGAAATGTTCAAGATGCCGATGGAGCGCATTCGCAAATATGTCCCTAATGCCAATACAAAGCAGGCAGAAGACTTTGTTATGAAGGCTTGCGAGCATTACCGCCGCTATCTGATTCGACAGCGTGACCGAGAACGATGAGGTGAGCCTATGAAGAAATATACAAGGATTGATTATACCAAGGTAGAGTTACCCGAAGAAATGCTCACTTCTTTTGCAAAGGCATTAGCGCCAGAGATTAGGAAGTTCTATGATAGTGACGAGGGCAAAGCTTACTTTGAAAAATGGCTTACCAAACACCATGAATATGATGAACGGACACCTGATGCAACTGCATCGGGCGTCTGAGTTTTCGCACATTCGACAGCAAATAAAGGATGCTGCCATTGAAAACCTTTGGAAAGGTATTGAACAAGGACAATCGGTTGATATGCTGACTTAGCGTCTGCATAAACGACAAGCAGAAAAAGAGTAATTGGAAACTCAGCTTGCTATTGAGAACAACAAGAAAATCTGCCTATCCGAAGCGCAGATTTTAGCCTTTCTTGATTATGTGTGCGAAATGCCGTTTGATGATTTTAATAAGCACAGAGCGATTATCAATATATTCGTTCAATCCATCTACTTGTATGACGATCATTTCACCCTAATTATCAACGCAAGTAAGAAGCCTTTGAGCATCGACAATATCCCGCTTGATGATATTGAGGAAGCTTTTGAGGGCGAAAATACCGAAACGGAGGGGTGTTCATCCTTGATGACACCCGCTCCACCATTATAGTCACGGCTACATATGCAGTCGTGACTTTTTAGTATATTGTTATTCTTGTATTTATGCAGTTTTTAAGGCAAAACAAGAATCATTTATGAAGTATAAAACAACACAATATAAATTATGCAACCGTATAAAAAATTTATGGGATGCCTTTATTTTGCGTTATTTCTTTTTCATACAGTTTTTAAAACATTTTTTATCAAATGACGGGTTGAATGCGTAGAAATTCTTTTCGTCAAGTTTGTCGGTCATAAGTCTCAGATTTTCACCGAAGCGTTGATAGTGTACTACTTCACGCTCACGCAAAAATCTTATTGCGTCTTTTACATCGTAATCATCGCAAAATCTTAAGATATTATCATAGGTTGATCGCGCTTTTTGTTCGGCCGCCATATTTTCGTGGAGATCTGTAATTGGATCGCCTTTTACCTGCATAGATGCGGTTGTATAAGGTGAACCTCCTGCCGATTGCGGATATACGCCTGTTGTATGGTCAACAAAGTAATCTTCAAAGCCTTGCTTTTTGATTTCATCTTCCGTGAGGTCTTTTGTAAGCTGATATACAATTGCACCTATCATTTCAAGGTGATTTAATTCCTCGGTACCCAGAGAAGCATCGGAAATGTTCCAATGTATCAAATACGAGGACAAGCGGGAGGTCTTTGGCTTTAAGATACATAGCTTTTCGACACTCGACAGAATTAAAAAATACGACGATTCTGACAATGGGAAAAGTGCCGAAAAGCCTTATTCTATCGAGGTTGGAGAGATAGAACGGACTATAAATCTATACGCTATCGCTTCAACAAAATTTCAAGTTGCTGTCTAATTCAATATCAGCCCCGTATGCTTCAATTGTGGACAAGCCATCCACCTTATCAATAGCGAACTACCCACTTGGAAACAAACAAGTGGGTAGTTCGCTATTGACTTTCTATATGAAAATAGTATATAATAATATAGTAAAGTACCCGACCTATTAACGAATTTGAGGCAATTAAGTAGAGGTGTGCGAATGCTGCGTGAAAATGATATTAAAGTGGTGAAAAAGATTTTTGAGCAACATCATTATGTGATGTCTACTGCCGAAATTCTTAAAGCCAAGCTATATTATGCCGACATTAAACAGCTTTTGGACGAAGGCTATATTGAAAGAATAAGACGTGGTTATTATCATTGGATTGAAAGCTGTGAAACCAGAGAAATAGTTATCATCAACACATTGTTTCCAGATGCTGTTCTTTGCATGGAAACAGCGCTGTTTTATTACAAGTACAGTGATAGAAACCCTGCCGAATGGTGTTTTGCAATAGATAGGAATATTTCAAAATTGCGAACTAACATAGAGTACCCGTTTATTAAAGCATATCGCATTGAGCCAGAGTTGGTTACGCTTGGCGAAACAACCGGCAAAATCGATTTTACAAAAGTCCGAATTTATGATCGTGACAGGACAATATGTGACGTTCTAAAAAATATGAGTAAAATGGATAAGGAAATTTTTAATAAAGCAATACAGGGATATGTCAATGACCCGAAAAAGAATATTCCCAATCTTATGATGTATGCTAAGAAGCTGCGTGTGCAGAAAAAGGTAAAAGAACTGATAGGAGTGTGGTTGTAATGGCAGACAAAGCAGCTTCCGTTTTGGCAAAGCTCAGAAATAAGGCAAAGGCTTCGGGTATCAGTTATCAACAATGCTTGCAGCTTTTTGTTCAAGAAGAATTTCTGAGAAAGTTATCGAAATCGGGGTATGGAGATACGCTGATACTCAAAGGCGGACTATTCATTTATGCCCTAACCAATTTTGAAAGCAGAGCTACTATTGATGTCGATTTTCTGCTCCGTGGATACCCTAATTCTATAGAAGATATAAAAGATTTGATTGGTAAAATTATTGACACGCCAACAGGCAACGATTATATAGAAATGCGGGCAAAAGGATTTGAGAAAATTTCTCCACAAAGAAAATATCACGGTATCAGTACACAAATTATTGCTCAAATAAAGAATGTACGTGTGCCATTCAACATTGACATTGGTGTGGGTGATATTATATTTCCCCGTGCTGAAGAGCGCACAATCAATACGCAACTTCCAGACTTTGAGACACCGATAATCAAAACTTATTCACTTGAAAGCACCATTGCCGAGAAGTTTGATGCTATATTGCAACGCTTTGAGCTGACAGGCAGAATGAAAGATTTTTACGATATTTATTATCTTTCAAGGACATTCAATTTTGACGGAGAGAGATTGCAATCCGCTATCTTTAACACCCTGCAGCGGCGTGGCACTCCCTACGATAGAGATAGCTTTAAGCGTGTTGTGTCACTTGCCGATGACGAGGATATGCAGAAGCGTTGGAAGTACTTTTTGAAAACAATAAAAGATGATACACTTGAGTTTCCGCTTGTCATTGCTGAAATCCAGACTTTCCTTGAACCTGTATTTGATGCGATAGTCAATGAGGTGGAATGGCAAAATGAATGGATAGCCACTAAAGGTTGGAGGTAAGATAAATGTTATCATTTATTGAATTAAACAAACCTCATATTGATTTGGAATTATACGGGGCAGATACGAATATCGCTCCAATTGATAAAGTTCATATTATGGATGAAGATTCTTTTGAACAATTCACATTAGAATGGCTATTTGGCTGCAAAAAAGCCAAATATTCATCTATTAAAAGAATTGGAGGCGCTGGTGACAAAGGGCGCGATGTTGTCGGCTATTACAACGATGGTTCTGTAGATTATTATCAATGCAAGCATTATAATACAGGGCTATCTCCAACAAATTATTACTTGGAATTGGGCAAACTTTGTTATTATACATATAAGGGAGAAATTCCTGTACCGAAGGAATATTTTATTATTGCCTCAAATGATGTAGGGTCTTCTCTGCAAGATTTAATAGATAATCCGCCAAGGCTATTAGACAGTCTCATAAAAAATTGGGATGCATATTGCAAATCAAAAATTACAAAAACGGAAGAGGTTCTATTAGACAAGCCGCTTTTGGATTATATAAACTCTTTTGATTTTACAATAATCAAAACATATCCCATTGCACAAATCGTTGATGAGTATTTGGATACAATATACGGAAATATTCGTTTTGGAGGACGTAGACTTAATTTGCCTGCGCCATTAAAACCAACTGACACGATTGAGTCTGTTGAGATGCCGTATATTTCTGCTTTATTAGAAGCATATTCGGATGAGTTGAAAGTAAAAATTGATACAACGAAATCATTAGAAGCCTATAGTAATTATTTTAAGCACCTTAATAGGCAGAGAAAAGATTATTATTCTGCTGAAACAATACGCAGGTTCGTTAGAGACACGTTAACGGATTCACAACAGTTTGATATACTGAAAGAAGAAATATACAATGGAATAATTGATACACATGAGCAGGAATATGATAGTGGATATAAACGTTTGGTTGAGGATTTAAAGCAAGCTTCTGTAACTAATACATCTAAGTCTATGTTGGATAGTAAACTGCATTGTATAGGAAACAGTGAGCGAAAAGGAGTTTGCCATATGTTAGTTAATGATGAGAAACTAAGGTGGGTGAATAAAGATGAGTGAGATTTTTAATAGTTCACTTGAAATATCATTGAGGATGTTAATAATTTTGAATACAGTGCAAAGCAGACTATCTGTTGACAGAATCGCCGTTTTAGATTTTATATCAATATATGGGAAAGATTTTGGCGTATCAGAGTATAATTTGCATGGTGATAATGATTATCGATTTAGCGAGTATACATCAAAGCGAGAAATTGTATCGCAAGCCTTAAAGGAACTGGTATTAGGAGGCTATATTATTCCGCATTGTAACAAAAGTGGGTTCAACTATAGTATATCAAGAAGTGGAACGATGTTTTGTGAATCTCTCAATGATAAATATGCAGAAGATTTTACTAATATAGTAAAAAAGACTAATTCACTATTTCTTGAACACTCTGATAGGAAATTGATTCGTAGCATAAATGAATATGCGATAAATATGGCAGGAGGTAATAGTTTATGAGTTTTTATATTGAAAAATTAACTGTCACTGGCTCAGGAAAGACGGATTCAACCATTGATTTATCAAATGGTGTGAATATTATATATGGTCCTTCAAATACTGGCAAAACTTATATTGTCAAATGTATTGATTATATGTTTGGAAGCGATAAAGAACCCATTGACATTTCTACTGGGTATGAATATATAAAGATTGTTGTGCGAACAGAACGTGGAAAACTGATAATGAGCCGTAAAATTGGAGAGAACAAAATAAATGTAGACAGTTCGGACCCAAAAATATCTTCGGGAAAATACAATTCAAAAGCAAGTAGTACCAATTATGATAAAACTATTAATTCTGTATGGTTATCATTAATTGGCATTGATGAAAAACATCTTGTTATTTGCAATGAGAATTTTAAAAAGAAAGTATTATCTTGGAGAATGTTCAGCCACATGTTTATGCTTACGGAAACAAAAATAATTTCCGAAAGTTCAGTTATTCTATCAGATAAATATACCAACAACACTGCCGAACTATCTTCTCTGATTTTTCTATTGTCAGGCAGAGACTTTGCTGAGGCAGAAGCAATTGATAGCAAAGAAATTAAAGAAGCAAAGAAAGATGCTGTGAAGGAATATATAAACAGAGAATTATTTAGATTATCTGAAAGAAACCAAGAATTATTGACCCAATTAAAAGAGAATCCTCATATAGATATTATGTTTGAGGTTGAGAAAATTATGGAAACAATTTCTTCAACCGAACAATTAATTAATAAATCTATTGAGGAAAATCAAGAGATACTTGCCCAATTATATGAGAAGAATCAGGTTTTATCTGAGTGCAATCTACTTATAAATAGATATGATGAACTCGCCACTCAGTATAACGCAGATTTAAAACGGCTCAATTTTATTGTTGATGGTGAAGCAAACTTAAAAGGAGATTTTTCAACTCAATGCCCATTTTGCGATAGTGAGGTAGTTATCAAGAAAAACAAAAACTATATTGATGCAGCAAAATCAGATTATAAAAAGATAAAGTTGCAAGCAAAAGATTTAGAAAGCGCATCTAAAGAATTGCATGCGGAAAAACTTGTTTTAGAGCAAGAAATTAGGACACTGATGGCAAAAAAGCAATCAATTGAAGAACTTATTGAAAATAAACTTAAGCCAGAAGTGTCTATTTTAAAAGAAAAGCTATCGGCATACAAAGATGCAGTTGAGCGTCAAAAAGAAGTAGATATTCTGAAGAAATTATCAGACCAGAAGACGGCTGATATGATTGAAAATAGCGTTGACGATGAAAGCCAAATTAAATTTGCAGTAAAAGAACACATTGATTATAGTTTCATCAACGAATTGAATAATGATATTAGATTATTCCTTGAAGACTGCAAGTATGATAATTTATTTTCTGTAGCGTTTGATAAGTCGACCATGGATATTATTATAAACGGGAAAAAGAAAAGTTCCAATGGTAAAGGGTATAATGCGTATTTGAATTCAGTAATAGCGATTGTTTTATCAAGATATTTGGAAAGTCATGCGAAGTATTCGCCAGATTTTCTGGTGTTGGATTCGCCCATATTATCACTAAAAGAGAAGGAAACAAAAAAGCCATCTGAGACTATGAGAAGCACGTTGTTTGAAAATATTGTAGGTAATCAAAAAGAAATACAAACAATTGTGGTAGAAAACGAAATACCTAATATTGACTATAAGAACGCAAACATAATCCATTTTACTAAAGAAAAAGACAATGGAAGATATGGCTTCTTGTTGGATGTCACAGATTGATTTTTTAGATTCGCTTAGTACATGGTTTTCAAATGGTATCATTTTAAAAATTTCGACCCAGAGAAGCATCGGAAATGTTCCACACGGCAAAAGCGGCTGAAAACGCTGGATTTAGCGGCTTTTTGATACATAGCATATCAACCTCTGATAAGGTGCTAAGATACGGAAAATTCAATCAAATTGAGTATTCTGAGCATCCAACCGTAGTACAGCGTGGCGATGAGCGTACAATTAACATCTACGCCGCTGTTCCCGATGTTGCATAGGACAAGCCTATCGCACATTGGACCTTGACACCGACCTACGGTACAATATAAACGCAAGGAGGTCGAGCGTATGAAAGACAAAACCACTCATCTATATGTAGACAGTCACGAAAGGACGCTGATATTACATAGCCTTGTGGAGCTGAAAAACGCTCTCATACGGCAAGGCAGATATACGGACTGCATTGACGAACTAATTTTCAAGGTAGCTAATGCACCCGTCAAGAAAATGAAAATCGAATATGTCTAAGGCAATTCAAGAGTGAGCCGCTTATTCTTTTCCATAAGAGTAAGCGGCTTTTTTGCGTTCTCTGTACGATTTACATAGCCGCCTTGACAAAGCGGCTAAATCTATGCGAAAGGAGGACGCAGCTATGTCAAATTGCAAAGTAATTGCTCTGACCAATCAGAAAGGCGGTGTTGGCAAGACTACTACGGCGGTCAATCTGGGTGTGGGTCTGGCGAAACAAGGAAAAAGAGTGCTGTTGATTGATGCCGATGCACAGGCAAATCTCACAATGGCTTTGGGATACAGCCGACCAGACGATTTACACGTTACGCTCTCCACAATAATGCAGAACATCACAGACGATAAATCTTTTGATGTTTCGCAAGGGATTTTATCCCACAGTGAGGGCGTTGACCTGCTTCCGTCAAACATTGAGTTATCGGGCTTTGAAGTAAGGCTAATCAATGCGATGAGCCGTGAGCGTGTTTTGAAAACCTATGTGAATGAGGTTAAGAAAAACTACGATTATGTGCTTATCGACTGTATGCCGAGCTTGGGTATGATAACCATTAACGCATTGGCGGCGGCTGACAGCGTGGTTATCCCAACACAGCCCCACTATCTTTCTGCAAAAGGCTTAGAGCTGTTGCTTCGCTCTGTGTCAATGGTCAAGCGGCAAATCAATCCCAAACTCAGAATTGACGGTATCTTAATGACAATGGTTATGCCCCGTACCAACATTTCAAAAGAAATCACGGCGACGGTCAAGAGTGCCTACGGTCAGAAAATCAAGGTGTTTGATACCGAGATACCTCATTCTATCCGTGCGGTGGAAGCAACCGCAGAGGGTAAAAGCATTTTCGCCTACGACAAAGGCGGCAAGGTTGCCGCAGCATATGAACAGTTCTCAAAGGAGGTGGCAGAGCTTGGCGAGAAACAGAGAAACCAAAATCGAGCTGACCGCTTACGATGACCTGTTCCAGACGGACGAAAGCCGTGCGGAAGCAGCTTTAAGCAAGATACGGGATATTCCCATATCGGATATTGACGAGTTTCCAGACCATCCGTTCAAGGTTTTAATGGACGAGGATATGGAACAGCTTGTCGAGAGCATTAAGCGGAACGGCGTAATGACCCCTGCGACCGTGCGCTTAAAAGATGACGGGCGGTATGAGCTTATCAGCGGTCACAGACGAAAAAAGGCTTGTGAGCTTGCAGGGCTTGAAACCCTTAAATGCGAGGTTAAAGACCTTACCCGTGATGAAGCCATTATTGTTATGGTGGAAAGTAATCTGCAAAGGTCTGTTATTCTGCCGAGTGAAAAAGCCTTTGCCTATAAAATGCGGCTTGAAGCGATGGACAGACAAGGAAAACGGAATGATTTAACTTCGACACCATTGGTGTCGAAGTCGAGGTCTAACGAAGAACTTGCCGACAAAGTAGGCGAAAGCCGTGAGCAAATTCGCCGTTTTATCCGCTTGACCGAGCTTGTACCCGAAATTCTCCAAATGGTAGACGAACGGCAAATTGCTTTCCGTCCTGCGGTGGAGATTTCCTATCTTGCCGAGGGACAGCAGTACACCTTGCTTGAAGCGATGAGCTATAACGACGCTACTCCCTCGTTGGCGCAGGCTATCAAAATGAAAAAGTTTAGCCAAGACGGAAAACTGACGGATGAGGTTATCCAATCCATTATGGAGGAAGAAAAGCCAAACCAAAAGGAAAAGCCTGTTTTCCGTGATGAACGGATAACCAAGCTCATTCCGAAATCTTTTATTATGAGAACGGTTGTTCGATAATTCCAAATGAACGGATAACCAAGCTCATTCCGAAATCCGTTCCCAAAGGACAGGAGGCGGATTTCGTTGTTAAGGCGTTGGAGTTTTACAACCGACACCTGCAACGGAACAAAGCGCACGAAAGATAGCCGCACACCGAGGGCGAGGTCTGCCTGTTCGCGTATATAGCCGCATTTTGCGCTTCCCCCTCTCCACACCTCACCCCCTAATTACTACCAAGACTATCCGAGAAAAGAATATCTGCAAATACCGCACACATTGGTTTGCACCTTTGAGGACTTCGGTTGTTTTTCTTATAATGAAGCCGTAAAGGAGGTCGATATGATGAGAAAATCAATGTTTGCAGCGCTTCTTGTGCTGATAATGCTGCTCGGCGGCTGCTCCGATGTTTCAACAGCCCCCACACGAAATGATAAAAGCGAGCTTGTGACGAAAACCGAAGCTGCTGCCAAAGCTGAAAGCACAGAGAGCAGTTCTTCCTCGGAAAGTAATGAGAACAACACTCCAGAAACGGGTGCAGCACTTGAAACTCCCACAGAGATAACAGAGTGTGAGCCTGTTCAGAGCGAAACGGTAAAGCAAACCGAGCCTGTCAAGCAGATTGAAGCAGAAACATCTGCGACGAAACTTGCTACGGCAAATAATAATCCGCCGCCTGCGGAAACGCCGACACAAGCCGCTTCCGAAAGCACAAAGACAGCCTATGATTTTGGGTTTGATATGGAAGCGATAAAGGCGTATTGTATCAGCATCGGTCAGTCAATGGGGCTTTATTTGTATACCACGCTCACTCCGAGCAACGCAAACTGGTGGAACCCCGTAACGGCGTCACGGAGCAATCAAGGCGAAGCCTTAAAGCAGAGCCTTGAAAGCTATATCAAGTTTCATACCGCTGAAAATCTCAGCGCATACGGAATTGATGAAATCGCAGATTTTAATATTTGCTGCGAAGCAAAAGGAAACGGCGAATATTTGTTTTACTTCCTTTTTGCATAAGCGGCAACAAGGCTTATCCCTCTGTTCAAAATACAGAGGGATTTTTTATACCCAAAATCAAGAAAGGACGGTTTAACAGTCTATGAAAACAAAGTTTAAGAAGAACGGAGGGCGGCTTCTGGCGTCTATCCTCTGCCTTGTTATGGCGGTTATGGCATTGCCGATGTCCGCCTTTGCGTGGACAAGCGAGGAAGGCGTTAGCTGCACTTCCTCATTCGGGGAGTACTATGTCGGCTCTGACGGAGAATACTATCGTAGCAAATCCTCTTATTCGTTCATCGTATACGACAGCGACGGCAACACCTCTGTAAGAACAATCAGCGCAGGCAACGCCAAGCGCAAATACCTGATGACCGACAGCAGCGGAACGCACCAAGTTTACTGCGTAGAGTCGGGCATTGACTTTAATACGGGAAACAGCTATGTATCCAAAAGTGGCAAAAACAGCTCCTATTTTCGCAAGCTGCCTACCGAAGCGCAGTTCGGCGTAATGATGGCTCTGATGTACGGCTGGCACGAGGGAAAATCCTCGCCCGTTGCGGGTACGAACACAGATGATTATGCGTTTGCGACCCAAACGATTATCTGGGAATATCAGCAGCAGCTCCGCACAAGCCCGTCCGACCTGCACAGCGCAAACGGCATTGATGCGGACACTTACCGGTATTCCCTAAAGGACAGACCTGCCGAAAAGTGTTATGACTGGATTTTGTCGCAGATGGCAAGCCACTATACCATTCCGAGCTTTGCCGCAAGAAATCAGAACAAGGCAGACACCTATACGCTCAAGTATAATCCCGACAAGCAGAATTACAGCTTGACCCTTACCGACACAAACAACACACTCGCCAATCTAAGCCTTTCGGCAAGCGGCATTAAGGTATCCAGAAGCGGAAATCAGTACACCTTTACAAGCGACAAAATGATTACCTCGCCAATTACGGTATCCGCACAGAAAGCCGTCAATCTGGATTGCGACGAGATGCTTATCTGGGGCTGCGTAGGCAAGCAAACAATGGTTTCGGGAGCTTCCGACCCTGTATATTTCTATTTCAAGCTTGATACCGAAACCTACGGAACAGGTCTTATCAAAAAGACCTCTGAGGACGGTGTTGTATCTGGCATCAAATTCAATATTTCTGGCAACGGCGTAAATCAAACCGTCGTGACCAGAGCAGACGGTACGGTAGATATTTCTTTGATGCCGGGGGTCTACACCGTCACAGAACAGCCGATTGACCGATATGAGCCGCAGAGTGTTCAGAGAATTACTATCGTAAGCGGTCACACCTCTACCGTGACCTTCAGCAATACGCTGAAGCGTGGCAGTCTGGAGATTATCAAAAGCTCCGAGGACAATTTGGTAGAGGGTGTGAAATTCCATCTTTACGGCACATCTTTAAGCGGTCTGCCCGTTGATGAATATGCCGTGACCGATGCAAACGGCGTTGCAAGATTTGAAAATGTGCTTATCAGCGGCTCTACACCTTACACCGTAGAGGAAATTGACACGGCGACACGCTATGTCATTCCCGCTTCTCAGACAGCGCCTATCGAATGGGAAAAGGTAACGAGCCGCAGCTTTACAAACATTCTCAAAAAATTCAATGTGACCGTAACGAAATCCGATGCCCAAACAGGTACGGCACAGGGCGACGCTTCTCTTGCGGGTGCTGTCTACGGCATTTATAAGGGCGAAGAACTCATTGACACCTACACGACCGATAAAAACGGTCAGTTTACAACGAAGTATTATGTGTGCGGCAACGATTGGACTGTCCGAGAAATCAGCCCGTCCGAGGGCTATCTGCTCGACAGAACAATCCACAAGGTCGGCGCAGAGCCAGAGCTTTACACCGTGGAGTTTAACTCTACCGCAAATGATGTGACCGAGCAGGTTATCAAGGGCAATATCGCCATTATCAAGCACACCGACAACGGCGAAACGCAGATTGAAACGCCCGAAACAGGCGCAACCTTTGAAGTATTCCGCAAGGCGGCAGGCAGCTTTGACGCCGCAAAGGAAACCGAGCGAGATATTCTTACTTGTGATGAAAACGGCTTTGCCCAGACAAAGGATATGCCTTACGGTATCTATACCGTCCGCCAGACCTCTGGTTGGGAGGGGCGTGAGCTGATGAAGCCCTTTGATGTGTTTATCAGCAAAGACGGTCAGACCTACCGCTATCTTATCAACAACGCAAACTTTGAAAGCTATATCAAGGTTGTGAAGAAAGATGCGGAAACGGGCAACACCATTCCGTATGCAGGCGCAGGCTTCCAGATTTACGACCCGAACGGAAACCTTGTGACAATGACCTTCACCTATCCCGAAGTGACGACCATTGATACCTTTTATACCACAGCCGATGGTGAGCTTATTACGCCGCAGACCTTGGAATACGGCAAGGGCTATTCTCTGGTTGAGGTACAAGCGCCGTATGGGTATGTGCTGAACTTCGAGCCTGTTTATTTTGATGTGATGCAGGAAAACTCCGAGATTGACGGCGGCATTACCGTCATTGAGGTGGTACGCTCCAATATGGCGCAGAAAGGCACGATTACCGTATCCAAATCGGGCGAAGTGTTCAGCTCCGTCAATAAAGCAGGTGGCTTGTATCAGCCCGTCTATGCGGTGCGTGGGCTTGAGGGCGCAGTCTATGAGATTACCGCCGCCGAGGATATTTACACGCTGGACGGTACACTCAGAGCTTCTAAGGGCGAGGTGGTCGATACCGTTACCACAGGTGCAGACGGTACGGCGGTAAGCAAGGAACTCTATCTCGGCAAATACGAGGTTAAGGAAATCACAGCACCGTTTGGAATGGTACTGAACGAGGAAACTCACGCCGTTGAGCTTGTATATGCGGGTCAGAATGTCGCTGTTACCGAAACCGCCACTTCTTTCTATAACGAAAGGCAGCGTGTAGAAATCGACCTTATCAAGTACCTTATGACGGACGAAGCCTACGGCATCGGCAAGAACGGCGAAATTTTTGATGTAACCTTTGGCTTGTATGCGGAAAAGGAACTGACGGCGGCAGACGGCACGGTTATCCCCGCCGACGGACTGATTGAGATTATCTCTCTTGACGGGAACGGAAGCGGCAAGGTCAAAACTGACCTGCCTATCGGAAGCTACTATGTAAAAGAGCTTGCGACCAATTCCGCATATATCTTGAACGGGCAGAAATATCCCGTTATTTTCGAGTATGCGGGGCAGGAAACGGCTACCGTTCACATCACAGCTAACGGCGGCGAAGCCATTGAGAACGACATCGTTTACGGCTCTGTAAGCGGTAAGAAATCCGATGAGGACGGAAACGCTCTCGGCGGTGCGGTTATCGGCATTTTTAAGACAGGCACAGAGAAATTCACAACAGAAAACGCTATCCAGACTACCGTTACGGCTGCTGACGGCAGCTTTTCTTTTGAAAAAGTGCCGTATGGAACTTGGGTAATCCGTGAAATCGAAAGCCCGACAGGTTTTGTACTCTCCGAGGAAGAAATTACGGTCACAATCGGCGCGGTTGATGAGGTCGTGGAAATCGAGCTTGTCAACTACTTCATTAAGGGCAATATCGAATTGACTAAGGTCGATAAGGACTACCCCGACAACAAGCTCACAGGTGCAGAATTTGAGGTCTATACCGATACCAACGGTGACGGCAAGTTGGATAGCGGCGACAAGCTGCTTGGAACAATGACCGAGCTTGACGGTGGCGTTTATCAGATGAAGGAGCTTCGCTACGGAAAGTACCTTGTCCGTGAGAAAACTGCTCCGACAGGTTTTGTGCTTGACGAGAATGTGTATTCCGTATCCATCGAGGAAAACGGCAAGACCTATATCGTTGAAAACGAGGCAGGCGTGGGCTTTGTCAATGCGGCGCAGAAAGGCTCTCTTAAAATCGTAAAGACTTCCTCTGACGGTAAAGTTGAGGGCTTCTCATTCCGTGTGACGGGTGCTGACGGCTATGACCAGACCTTTAAGACCGACAAAAACGGCGAGATTTTTATTGAGGGTCTGCGAATTGGCGAATACACCGTATCCGAGGTAAACGACAGCGTTTCCGCAGAATATATCCTGCCTGCCGACAAGCAGGCTGCGGTCAAAGTCGGTGCTACCACTATCGTTGAGATGCACAACGAGCTTCGGGACACCCCGAAAACGGGCGATGACTTTAATATTGCTTTGTGGGTAAGCCTTGCGGCTGCTTCCGTTCTGGGCGCAGGCGTTCTCGGCTTCGTAGGCTTTAAGAAAAAGAAAAAGGAGGACTGATTTATGGAGGCAAAGACCATTATTGCAATCGTGCTTGTGGTGTTTATCGTAGGCGCTGCGGTATGGCTGAATATCCGTAACAGAAAGAAGTAACAGGCGTGGGGCGGCTGAAAAAGCCGCCCCTTTGCTGTTTATGGAGGTAAATCTATGAGAAATCTCAAAACCATTGAGGGCAAGGTCAGAGCCGTTCTGCAAAAGGACAAGGAAGCACGAAACGACGATATGCTGCTGTATTTGAAAGTCTGCAACGGCTGTCTAAAAGATACAGGGGCTATGCCCTTTGCCGAGGTAATGGCTCAGTATAAATATCTGGGACTGCCGAGCTTTGAGAGTGTCGGCAGGACACGCCGCAAATTACAGGCACAATATCCAGAGCTTATGGGAAACGCCCGTGTAAGGCGGCTTCGTGCCGCAGGCGAAAAGGCGTATCGCAAATACGCAAAGGAATGAGGTGCAAAATGGAGGAAAAACGGATAAACAGCGGTTATGAAATCATAGAAAGCCATACTATCGGGAGTAATGAGCTTGTTATCGGTCATAACGCCAAAGCCCCCAACCCCTATGTGTGTTGGTACTGCAAAAACGGCTCGGATTATTTCTGGGGATATTACTGCAATCAGTTGTCCGAAGCAAGGAAGAAGCTGAATGAACGCTATCGGCGGGAGTGCCGTATGCCCTACAATCAGCCCGATAGAAGCCAGAAAAGCCGTGATGACCGTGAGCGATAAAAAGGTATATGACTGCAAGACCTGTCCTTACCCCCGATATAAGGACGGGTCAGTTATTTTCTGCGATGTCTGTATCCAAAAGATTTTAGACGAGCAGAAAGAGAAAAAAGAACGAAAGGAGCAGCCGAATGAGTGAGGAAATGAGAAAGCTCGGTGATTACGAGATTATCCAGAGCATCTATATCGGAGATAAAGAGGTCGTGTTCGGCGTAGATAAAAAAGACCCGTATCCCTTTATGGTGTGCTGCTGCGATTACCACAACCCTCTGTCAGCGGCGTGGCCGACAGAGGGTGTGGCTTCAGACGATTATCTGGAAGCAATGCAGATTTTTGTTGACCGAGTACAATCGCAGATTGACCGCACCATAGAGGAGCTTGCCAAATACCCCTTTGACAAGACCGTGTTTACAAAGGAGCATTGTATCCCCGATGACGGTATGCGCAACATTGTGGGCAAGGTCGTCGTTATCAATTCCGAGCCGAAACGCTATGAGTATCAGCATCCTGCCTATCAGCTTGTGTTGGTTAACGGCGGAAACGGAGCTATCGGCGGCAGAGGTCGGGCGGTGTTCGGCACTTGCCTTGCCACAGGCGAACAAGCCAGATGGGAAAGGTACGATGTGCTTGGTGAAATTAAGCCCGAATGTATGCCCGATTGGGCGAAAGAAGCGCTTGCTAAAATCAAGGTGCAGGAAAAAGCAGCTAAACACAAGGCTTTAGAACGATAAAGGAGGATTGCGATATGGCTGTTAATCAGAAAGCCGTCAAAGTCTTGAACAAGGTTTTGGAAGCAGGCTTTACCGATGAAAAAGCAATTTCCGCTATGACGATGGACGATATTCTCTCTATGCAGGGTATCACGGTTGCGGACATTGCCTTTATCAACGACCTGCAAAAGAGCATTAAAGCAAACAGGGTCATTTCCTTTCTCGGCGGTGCTGCCGATGAGTAAGAACGACCGAATAACGAAATAAGGAGGTGCAAATTCAATGGCTGCGAAGTATCAGCTAATGACGGAGCTGTATCGGCGCACAGGTATTGCAGTTGCAAAAAATCCGCAGGCGTGGCAGAGCTTTTTAGCTGCTGCTTGCCGCAACTATAAATGCCGCTTTGACGAACAGCTTTTAATCTATGCACAGCGCCCCGACGCTATTGCTGTTGCAGAGCTTGACACTTGGAACAAGCGCTTTAAGCGTTGGGTGAACAAAGACAGTAAGGGCATTGCCGTTTTCGACCCGAAGGGTCGCAGGAATACCCTTAAATATTATTTTGATGTTTCGGACACGCACGACGGATATTACGGCAGCCGCCCCGTCCCGATATGGCAGATGAACGGACGATACGAGCAGTCTGTTATCGAAAGGCTCTCCGATAGGTTTGGCAATGCGGAAAGCGCCGACCTTGCTTCTGCCCTAATCGAAACGGCAAAGAATGCCGTTGAGGATAATCTGCAAGACTATTTCTCTCAGCTCAAAGACTTCACAAGGGACAGCTTCTTGGAGGAATTGGACGACCTTAATGTGGAGGTCTGTTACAGGCGGCTGGTAACAAACAGCGTTGCTTTTATGCTGATGAGCCGATGCGGTCTGGATACAAACGGGCATTTTGAACGAGAGGATTTTGAGGACATTATCAATTTCAATACGCCTGCGACTATCAACGCCCTCGGCATTGCCACAAGCGACATTTCCGAAATGGCGCTCAAGGAAATCTCTCTTGCGATACAAAATCTGCAAATCGCAGAGAAAGGCACAAATCGCACCTTTGTACCAGAAAGCAAAAGCCAATATAATATAGGCAGAATACAACCCGAAAGGAGCGAAAATAATGAACGAAATCACTTACAGCAGGCAGGGCGATTATCTTATTCCCGACCTGACATTACCGACCGAGCAAGAAATTCCGCTTGGCAGATACGCACAGATGCACAGGAGCTATCTGGAGCAGCACAAGCGAGTGACCTATCTCAATCTGTTGACATCGGGCAAACTGAACGAGTATCTGTATCAGACCGAGCAGACGGCTCTCCAGAGATTGGAGCTTCTGACGAAGCAGCTTTCAGCCGAACAGGGCGTGACGGAGGAGCTGAAAGAGAAAGCCCCGATGCAGTGGGTACAGAGAATGAACAACATCCGCAGTCAAGCGGAGGAAGTGATTATGACCGAGCTGATTTACAAGTAAGCGTTGCCAATGCCGATGAGGTCAAGGTCAATCTTCCCACCGTAGAGGAACAAATCGAAATGATAGCCGAAGCAGAGGACGAAAAATCCTCTGCTTTTGCTGTTTCACAGGAGGATATTGACTCTGTTCTGACAAGAGGAAGCGGCTTTCAAGACGGAAAATACCGTATCTACCGTCAGTTTCAGAAATATGAGGACAGCAAAAGTAATATCGCTTTTCTCAAAAAGGAATACGGCATAGGCGGCGGAACGCACCTTTACCCCGACGGAACAAACGGTGGCGAATGGCACGACGGCAAAGGCATCGGCATTGAAAAGCACGGGTCATTTGCAAACCCAGACCTGCGGCTCAGTTGGTCTAAGGTTGAAAAGCGGCTGCGTGAGCTGATAAAGGCAAACCGCTATCTCAATCCGAAAGAAAAAGACCATTATGCCGATTATCTGGAGAGCGTGTCAGCTCCCCAATATGAGGTTGACGCCCAGAGAAAAATGGCAAGGCAGCGTTTTATAGACGCTCATCGTGACCTGCCGCCCGCCGACAAACGGGATACCCTTGCTTTGCGTCTGTCAGACTTTATCCGTGACTTGGACGGATACGAAAAAGACCTGTTATCCAATGTGGAGCGTTCCGACCTTGCCGATGTTACGGCTGAGCAGATGGAACAGCACTTGTCCGACCCCGCTGCCGTTCAACAGCTCCTTGATTTTCTTACTCAGATACAATGGAAAACGACATCGGTTTTCAGCCGCAGCAATGCGTGGAAATTTTCCGAGGAATTGCAGGAGCTGTATCCGCTCCGCTATCTCTACAAAGAGGGCGATGCGGTTTATATCGGCGCAGATAAGTATGAAATCACAGATTTTGACGAAAACGCCGTGTCGCTCCGAAATGCAGAGTTTCCGTTGTTCGGCAAGGAATACAGCCGAGAGGATTTTGAGGAAAAGCTCAAGGAAAATCCCGCAAACGACCATCTGAAAGTTGTCGTGACCGAGAAGCAGCGAACAGAAGCACCGTCCGAGAACAAGCCAGACGGAATACGGTTTTCTATCGGCTTTTCCGAACACCCTGCTTTTTACGACAGGCAACTTAATGACCGTTATACGGATTTGAGCTTTGCGCTCGGAAACAAGCTGCTTGGTGTTCTGGACGAAAAGCAGCACCGAGAGCGTGAAAGCAAGAAAATCGGTTGGTATCACAAGACGGACTTTGAGATTACCGCTACCGTCGGCGGCGAGGACTTTCACTATGAGGGGCGCTTTGATATTGGCGACGGCGAGGGCGACCTTATCGCCCATATCAAGAATTATTATGATTACTGCCTGTCGCCGCAATGCCCGTTTATCCCCGAATGGAAGCGACAGGGCGAGGATTATTACCGAGAACGGATGGAAAGTCTGCGCTTGGGGCGTGATGTGTTTATCCCGTTTTTGGAGCAGAATACCGAGCTGACGCCAGAGGACGAAAAGCTCCTTGCCGAGATTATGGCTACCGAAAGCGACTGGTACAGGAAAGCCGAAAAACCAAAACAACCGTCTGCGGCAGATGAGATGATTGCCTATGCGGAAAAGGTTGCTTTGGAATATGAATCCGAGCCGCAAGAGGAACGCTTTGAGATTTTGATGACCTCGGATGCGTTTCCCGACCCCGAAGATGTTTATGCTATCTGGGATAATATCCGAGAGGAATATTACGCCGATGATTACGGTAAAATTCTGACCTATCCCACAGAGAAAGCGGCAAATGAGGGCTTGGCAGCAGTCAAGAAAGCGGTTGCCGACAAAGAAGCCGAGGAATGGCTGTATGTGGAACGGGCGAAACAAGGTTTAGATCCCGTCCCCACACAGGACAACGCCGACCTTATCGGCAAAGAAATCACGATAGACAACCGCAAATATGTTGTGGAGAGCGTCGGCAGGATAAGCGGCGATGTGTCCCTGCGTGACATCACTTTTCAGAACAGTACAGGCTTTCCAATTAACCGAGTGGAGAAAATCGGCTATATCCGAAGCCTTTTGGAACAGGCAAAAGCCGAATTACCGCCCAAAGAAAAGGCGGAAGCTCCAGCCGCTTTATCTGCTGACCGTCATAATTTCCGCATTACCGATGACACGCTCGGCGTAGGCGGCGCAAAAGAAAAGTTCCGCAACAATATGGCGGCTATCAATCTTCTGCACGAGCTTGAAATAGAAAACCGCCTTGCCACGCCCGAAGAACAGGAAATCCTATCTCGGTATGTCGGTTGGGGCGGTTTGTCTATGGCGTTTGACGAACACAATGCGGCTTGGGCTGACGAGTTTAAGGAGCTGTATGCGAGCCTATCCCCAGCGGAATACAACACCGCTATGGAGTCAACACTGACCGCCTTTTATACGCCGCCCGTTGTTATCAAGGCAATGTATGAAGCGCTCGACCGCTTGGGCTTCTCACAGGGTAATATCTTAGAGCCTTCCTGCGGCACAGGCAATTTCTTCGGTTTGCTGCCCGAAGGTATGGCAGGCTCAAAGCTCCACGGCGTAGAGTTAGACCCGCTGACAGGCAAAATAGCAAAGCAGCTCTACCAGAAAGCCGATATTGCCATAGAGGGCTTTGAGCAAACAAAGCTCCCAGACGACCACTTTGATGTGGTTATCGGCAATGTGCCTTTTGGTGAGATAAGGGTCAATGACAGCCGATACAACGCCCAGAAGTTCCTCATACACGACTACTTTTTCGCAAAGGCTCTGGATAAAGTCCGTGCCGGCGGCGTTGTGATGTTCATTACCTCAAAGGGTACGATGGATAAAGCAAGCCCAGAGGTACGGAAGTATATTGCTCAGAGAGCCGAGCTTTTAGGTGCTATCCGTCTGCCAGACAACACCTTTAAGGCAAACGCTGGCACGGAGGTCACGAGCGATATTCTTATCCTGCAAAAGCGTGACCGAGTGATAGATATAGAGCCAGACTGGGTACACCTTGATACGGACGAAAACGGTGTTACGATGAACAGATACTTTGTCGAACACCCCGATATGGTGTTGGGCGAAATAAAGATGGAAAGCACACGCTTTGGTACTTTTGAGCCTGTCTGTAAAGCCCGTAAGGATATACCACTTTCCGAGCTTCTGTCCAATGCAGTTCAGAGGATAAACGGCGAAATCCCAGAGCTTGATAATGGGGTTGATGAAATCTCCGATGAGCAGGAGCTTTCCGTTCCTACTGACCCGAATGTGCGTAACTTCTCTTTTACTCTGGTGGACGGCAGGGTTTACTTCCGAGAGAATGACCGTATGCAACCTGCTTCTGTGTCGATGACCGCAGAAAACCGTATCAAAGGGCTTATCCAAATCCGTGATTGTGTGCGTAAGCTCATTGAGTATCAGACCGAGGATTACCCAGAGGAAATGATACGCACCGAGCAGGAAAACCTCAACCGTCTGTATGATGTTTATACCGCAAAATACGGTCTAATCAACAGCCGAGGAAACTATCTTGCTTTTGCTTCAGACGAGAGCTACTTCCTTTTATGTTCTCTGGAGGTGCTTGATGATGAGGGCAACTTCAAACGGAAAGCGGATATGTTCACGAAGCGGACTATCAAGCCCCACCGTGAGATTACCTCTGTTGAAACCGCAAGCGAAGCCCTCGCCCTCTCTATCGGGGAGAAAGCCCGTGTTGATTTGCCTTATATGGAGCAGCTCACAGGCAAAACGCAGGCTGAGCTTGTGCAGGATTTACAAGGTGTTATCTTCAAAGTACCGAACTGTGAGCCTGTTTCCTATGTAGCCGCAGACGAGTATCTGTCGGGAAATGTCCGAAACAAGCTGACGGTTGCGGAGCTTGCTGCCAAGAATGACCCAGAGCTTGCAGTTAATGTGGAAGCCTTGAAAAAGGTCATTCCCAAAGACCTATCGGCGGCGGAAATCTCTGTCCGTCTGGGTGCGACTTGGATACCGCAGGAAGATATACAGCGGTTTGTGATGGAGCTTTTAACTCCGTCAAGTTATGCCGCAGGAAGATTAAAGGTACGATACACCCCGATAAACGGTGACTGGTTCATAGAGAATAAAAGCTCCGATATGGGGAATGTAAAGGCGGACAGCACCTATGGTACGAAAAGGGCTTCCGCCTATCGTATTATTGAGGACACCTTAAACCTGCGTGACACCCGTATCTTTGATTATGTGTATGACGAACACGGCAATAAAAAAGCGGTGTTCAATGCAAAGGAAACTACGGCGGCACAGGCGAAGCAGGAAGTCATCAAGCAGGCATTTCAGGATTGGATATGGAAAGACCCAGAACGGCGAAACCGTCTTGTCCGTTATTACAACGACACTTTTAACTCTGTGCGACCCCGTGAATATGACGGAAGCCATATCACTTTCGGAGGTATCAGTCCAGAAATCACACTAAGACCACATCAAGTCAACGCCATCGCCCATATCCTTTATGGCGGCAATACGCTCCTTGCCCATAAGGTGGGAGCAGGCAAAACCTTTGAAATGGTAGCCGCCGCACAGGAAAGCAAACGGCTCGGTTTATGTCAGAAATCTATGTTTGTTGTGCCGAATCATCTTGTCGGTCAGTGGGCTTCTGAGTATCTGCGGCTCTATCCGAGTGCAAATATCCTTGTTACAACAAAGCAGGATTTTGAAACAGGAAACCGCAAGAAGTTCTGCGGTAGGATTGCCACAGGCGACTATGACGCAGTCATTATTGGGCATTCTCAGTTTGAAAAAATTCCGATGAGCATAGAACGACAGCGGGAACAGTTGGAGAAGCAGCTTGATGATATTGAGCGTGGCATTGATGATGTGCAGGCTTTCAAAGGCGAGCAGTTCACGGTCAAACAGCTAATGAAAACCCGAAAGGCAATCAAGACGAAGCTCGAAAAGCTTAACGACACCAAGCGTAAGGATACGGTTATCGACTTTGAACAGCTCGGCGTTGACAGGCTTTTCATTGATGAGAGCCATTTTTATAAGAATTTGTACCTCTACACCAAGATGCGAAATGTAGGCGGTATCGCCCAGACCGAAGCCCAGAAATCAAGCGACCTCTTTATGAAATGCCGCTATCTGGACGAAATCACGGGCAACCGTGGCACGGTTTTCGCAACGGGTACGCCTGTCAGCAATTCAATGGTTGAGCTGTACTCCGTTCAGAGGTACTTGCAGTATGACACCCTTGCACAGAATGGTTTGCAGCATTTTGACAGTTGGGCTTCTACCTTTGGAGAAACGGTTACAGCTCTGGAATTAGCACCCGAGGGCTATACTTTAGTAGGACGATAAATAATGCGTTTCTAAATTGAAAATAGGCTATCAAAATCGGTCTTGGAACTTCAAAAAAATATTTTGATTTTCTTGAAAAACAGTTCCGCTTTGTACCCCTATTTTCTCCTATTAGCAGAGGGAGTAATCCCTGTAATGCTAAATCGGATTACATAAGGAAAGGAGGATAAGAGAATGTCAAGGAGTTCAAAGATTACAGCACTCTATGAGCGTTTGTCGAGAGATGATGATCTTAATGGTGAGTCAAATTCAATCACCAATCAAAAGCAATACTTGGAAGATTACGCCCGAAGAAATGGTTTTTCGGGTGTAAATTTCAATCGTCCGAGTTTTCAGGAGTTGATTAAGGAAGTAGAAGCAGGAAATGTCGCAACGATTATTGTTAAGGATATGAGCCGATTAGGGCGAAACTATCTGCAAGTCGGTTTTTATACGGAAGTTCTGTTCCCACAGAAAGATGTCCGTTTCCTTGCGATAAATAACAGTATCGACAGCAATAATGCTTCTGACAATGACTTTGCCCCATTTTTGAATATAATGAACGAATGGTACGCAAAAGACACAAGCAATAAAATCAAGGCTGTGTTTGACGCCCGTATGAAAGACGGAAAGCGTTGTAGCGGTTCAATTCCCTATGGATATAACCGATTAGCAACCGACAAACAAACGCTTGTCGTTGACCCTGTGGCTTCTGCGGTGGTAAAGCGTATCTTTTTGCTTGCCAACGAGGGCAAAAGTCCGAGAGCAATCGCTGAATTGCTTACCGAAGAAAAGGTTTTAATTCCGGCTGCACACGCAAAGGAATATCACCCCGAACAGTATAACGGAACAAAGTTTTCAGACCCGTATCTTTGGGGAATGTCAACCATAAGAGCGATTTTAAGCAGACAGGAATATCTCGGTCATACTGTTTTGCGTAAATCGGTCAGCACCAATTTCAAACTGCACAAAAGAAAGAATACCGATGAAGATGAACAGTATGTATTTTATAATACGCACGAGCCTATCATCTCGCAGGAACTTTGGGACAGCGTTCAGAAGCGAAAGAAACGAGCGAACAGGACAGCGGCAAGAGGAACGCATAGCAACCGTTTAAGCGGTTATCTGTACTGTGCGGATTGTGGCAGAAGAATGACCCTGCAAACGCATTACAGTAAAAAAGACCGTTCGGTGCAGTATTCTTACCGTTGCGGCGGATATGCAAGCAAAGTAAACTCCTGCTCTGCCCATTCAATTAGTGCTGATAATGTTGAAGCCTTGATATTATCGGCTGTCAAACGATTATCAAGATTTGTTCTGAATGACGAAGAAGCCTTTGCAAAGGAACTTCAAGCACTTTGGAATGAAAAGCAGACAGAAAAGCCAAAGCACAATAAATCGGAATTGCACCGTTTTCAGAAGCGATACGATGAATTGTCTAAACTTATTCGTGGCTTGTATGAAAATCTTGTTTCGGGATTACTGCCCGAAAGACAGTATAAGCAACTGATGAAGCAGTACGATGACGAACAGGCTGAGCTGGAAACGAAGATTGAGGAAATGGAAAAGGAACTTACCGAAGAAAAAGTAAATGCTGTTGATATTAAGCATTTCATTTCTTTAATTCGCAAGTGCAAAGAGCCGACAGAAATTTCCGATTTGATGTTTGCTGAACTCATTGACAAGATTGTGGTTTATGAAGCAGAGGGTGTGGGAAAAGCAAGGACACAAAAGGTTGATATTTACTTCAACTATGTCGGGCAGGTCGATATTGCCTATACAGAAGAAGAACTTGCTGAAATAAAGGCACAGGAAGAACAGATTGAGATGGAACGCTTGGCAAAACAGCGTGAGCGTGAAAAAGCCTACCGAGAGAAGCGAAAGGCGAAAAAACTCGCTGAAAACGGTGGAGAAATCGTCAAGACAAAGATATGTCCTCACTGTCAAAAAGAGTTTGTGCCTACAAGTAACCGACAGATATTCTGTTCAAAAGATTGTTGCTATCAGGCAAGGCAGGACAAGACAAAAGCCGACAGAGAAGCTGAAAAAGGAAATCATTATTATCGTCAGCGTGTCTGTGCTGTGTGTGGCAGTACCTACTGGCCTACACACAGTCAGCAGAAATTCTGTTCCGAAGAATGTCAAAAGATAAACCATAACGAGAAGTCTTTGGAATTTTATCACAAGAAGCAGAAGGAGAAATCAGAATGCAAAGATTTATTACAGACGAAAGAACTGGTATCCAGTACGAACTCATCGGAGATTATTACTATCCCTGCTTGACGATAGAAAACGAAGAACCGCCTACGCTCACAAAATACGGAAGAATGAGGGAAAGATATTTGAGGGAGCATAGGAAAGTCTTATATTGCAATCTGCTTACAAGCGGAAAGTTATATGAACACCTTGCTGAAATTGATACTTCGGCGTGTAATATGGCGGAGTATCTGATAAAGGAAATGGCAAGAAAACAAGGTGTGACGGAACAACTGAAAGCGGAGGATATGATGAGATGGGTCGGATTGATGAATAATATCCGAGCCTGTGCAGATGAGATTGTATTGAACGATATTGTGTATTCCTAATAGCATACCAGCCGAAAAGGAACTGCTGTCTTTACTGATGGCAGTTTTCTTTTTCGGGAAGTATTCAAGAAGTCATTAAGTCGTGAGTGTAATGGAAGTGGTTAAATTGAAAGTTCATAAAGATGGTATGATGTGTTAAAATGAGAGTGATGAATTGTAATTTTCCGCATTGAATATTAAGAGACTTGTAGGTGTAAGCCTTTTGCTGTTTTATTATATTCTTTCAAAAAATGAAAGCTAATCTTTGAATAAAT
>OHHL01000023.1_pt1 | contig 84971 bp, 55 predicted proteins | sample 1568031 | NCBI WGS metagenome assembly OHHL01 (sample SAMEA3879513, study PRJEB24766) | human gut metagenome | biome: human-associated habitat; feature: feces | place: USA | collected 1985/1987 | reverse complement strand
AAAAATAATATAATAGAAAAAATGCTATAGGCGGCGAGGATCATTTGAAAAAAATTGACAATGTGCAGGAGGTGACTGACAGATGGCAGTATATTATGCTGGCGGTTGCCATATTTCTTGCCATAATTTTCTGTTGTTATTACATAATCAGCCAGTCGAGGTGGGGCTTTTATACTGCCGGAGGGCCGGTCAGGCAGCAGGCAAATGTCCTGGGGGCGGATGAGAGTACACCATCGGAGGTGGATGGGGCAAATGATACCGGGGAGATGCAGCCGGAGAAGGACGAAACGGAGTCTGATGCGGAGCCGGAGATAACGAAGAGGGCGTATCTCACATTTGACGATGGGCCATCCGGGAACACAGTGGAGATACTGGATATCCTTGATAAATACGATGTGAAGGCAACATTTTTTGTCGTGGGGCGCGACAAGAGCTATTATGATGCCTACCGGGATATAGTGGATAGGGGACATACACTGGGGCTTCATTCGTACACCCATGATTACGATAAAATATATGGAAGCCTTGCTGATTTCTCCGAAGATATTGAGGAATTGCGAAATTTATTGTATGATGTAACAGGTGTAAATTGTGTATATTACAGATTCCCGGGCGGCAGTTCAAATACGGTATCCAGAGTGGATATGAACACCCTGATAGACTATGTGAATGCCGAGGGGCTTATATATTATGATTGGAATGCGCTGAACAATGATGCCGTGTGTGGCAGCTACACGCCGGAGCAGCTTGTCGACAATATCATGAAGGATGCACTGCAGCACGACGATGTGGTCATATTGATGCATGATCTTGAGTCGAGGCACACCACGGTGGAATCACTGCCGATGCTCATTGAAAGACTCCGGGATGATGGGTATGAGCTGCTGCCTATAGATGAGAATGCACCACTTATCAGGCACAGATGAGAAGGGACGGATATATGCCATGACTTATGAAGAGGCAAGAAGTTATATAGAATATACGGACACCATGGGAAGCGTTCTGGGGCTTGACAGTATAAAGGAGCTGCTGAGAAGGCTGGGTGATCCGCAGGACGCAGTCCCGGTTATACATATAGCAGGAACAAATGGCAAAGGCTCGATATGCGCATTTCTGGACGAGATACTTGAGAGTGCAGGATACAGTGTGGGAAGATATATATCTCCGACGATATTTACATATCTTGAGAGATTTCAGATAGATAAGGAATATATGTCTGAGGAGGATTTTGCCGTATATCTAGAGACGGTGAAAGATGCAGCGGATGACATGGTGTCGGACGGCTGGGGAAGGCCCACATCGTTTGAGACGGAGACAGCGGTGGCGTTCTGTTATTTCTGCGACAAAAAGGTCGATTTCCTGTTGCTTGAGACCGGAATGGGAGGCCTGGAGGATGCCACAAATGTGTGCAGCCACCCGGTCTGTACGATAATAGCAAGTATAAGCATGGATCACATGCATTTCCTCGGGAATACCCTGAGGGATATATACAGACAGAAGCTTGGAATATTGAAAAAGAACTGCCCATGTGTGGCGTACCCGCTTGCCTCAGAGCTTGAGGATATGTGGGATATGGCATGTGAGCAGAATAATATATCGGACTTGGCGGTACTTATCAGGGAGAAGGATATAGAGATATGCGGAGAGTCGGTAGGTGGAAGTGAATATATATATGACGGACAGAGATACGAACTTCAGGTTCCGGGCATATATCAGATATATAACAGTGCCACAGCGGCTGCGACCGCACATGTTCTCATGAGGCTTGGATACGAGCTGACTGAGGATGACATAAGGAGAGGGCTTAAAGCGACGTTTTGGAAGGGAAGATTCCAGAAGCTTATGGACAAACCTCTAATGTATGTTGACGGCGCACACAATCCGGGAGGCTGGAGAGCACTTAGACAGAACATAGATGAGTATTTTGCCGGAAGAGACCTCATATATATATGTGGTGTGTTCAAGGACAAAGACTATGAGCAGATGCTCAGGATCATGATGCCGGGGGCTTCTGCGTTCATAGCAGTTGAGCCGGATAACCCGAGAGCACTTTCAAGGCATGAGCTGAAAAAGCTGGCAGGGACATATATAGATGAAGTCTATGAGCAGGAAGATGTGGACGATGCCGTGAGGCAGGCGATGACGCTGGCTGATGGCAGGCGGGATTCGGTGGTGATGGTATTTGGCTCGCTGTCATTTATTGGGCCAATCATAGACCGTGCGGAACATGGAGGATATATAGAAAGCTGATGCAGACAGAGATGGACAGAGTGGACAGGATCATATACAACGATGAATACAGACGTCTCATGGAGACTGTGCGGAACAAGGAGACCGACAGGATATTCTGCCGGCATGGACTTGAGCACTGCCTGGATGTTGCCAGGATAGCGTATATAATGAATATCGAACAGGGATATGCGATAGACAGGGAGATCATATATGCCGCGGCACTTCTTCACGATGTGGGACGGGCAGATCCTGATGACACCGGCAGGAAGCATCATGAGCTGAGTGTTGAGTATGCGGGCAGAATACTGGAGCAGTGCGGATTTTCCACGCAGGAGAATGAGCAGATATGTGATGCCATAGGCTCACACAATACAGACGGTGCAGAGCGGGAAGGACTGGCATATGTGTTGTATAATGCGGATAAGCTGTCTCGAAACTGTTTTGACTGCAAGGCATCAGACCAGTGTTACTGGCTGGAGAGTGCACGCAATACAGGGATAAAATATTAAGGGAAGTACCAAGGGATCGCACGTCATGTGCGGATATTTTATATCTGGAGGATAAAAGGATGATAATAGGAAACAAGACATTTGAGAGTGGAAAAGAACCTTATGTGATGGGGATACTGAATGTGACCCCGGATTCATTTTCGGATGGAGGACAGCATAACACCATGGACACAGCTCTGTTTACCACAGAGAAGATGATAGCTGAGGGTGCTGTGATAATAGATGTTGGCGGTGAGTCCACAAGACCTGGATATACAAAGATATCGGATGAGGAGGAGATAGAGAGGACCGCACCGATCATAGAGGCGATAAAGAGAGATTTCGACGTGGCAGTATCACTTGACACATACAAGTCTGCGGTGGCTGAGGCTGGTATACATGCAGGTGCAGATCTCATAAACGATATATGGGGACTGAAGTACGATGAGAAGATGGCGGCTGTCATAGCGAAGTACGACAAGGCGTGCTGTCTTATGCACAACAGGGAGAACACAGATTACACAGATTACACAGACTATCTGGCTGATGTTGTATCAGATCTGGATGAGTCGGTTAACATGGCTCTGGCAGCAGGCATAGACAGGGACAAGATCATGGTGGATCCGGGAATAGGATTTGCAAAGGATCTGCATCAGAATCTGCTCCTCATGAACAACCTGGAGCTGCTCCACAAATGGGATCTCCCGATACTCCTCGGAACGTCGAGAAAGTCGATGATAGGACTTACACTTGATCTTCCGGTGACCGAGCGCGAGGAGGGAACAGTTGCCACATCAGTGCTTGGGCTTGTGAAGGGCTGCGATTTCTTCAGAGTACACGATGTGAAGAGCAACTACAGAGCACTCAAGATGACGCATGCGATGCTGAGTGCCAGATAAAATATAGCGGAGGTGCGGTATGGACAGTATCAATATAAAAGGACTTGAGGTATTTGCACATCACGGAGTGTACAGGGAGGAGAATGTCCTTGGACAGAAGTTCGTGGTGGACGTATCCATGCAGGTGTCGACCCAGGAGGCCGGCAGAAGTGATGATATAAGAAAATCTGTGAACTATGGCAGCGTGTGCGATGGCATACAGAAGGTCATGAAGAACAGAAATTATAAATTGATAGAGACTGTGGCTGAGGAGATAGCAGACATGATACTTCTCACTTACGATGATGTGAGAGGGGTAAATGTGACGGTAAAGAAGCCGTGGGCTCCGGTCATGGTACATGTAGATACAGTGTCCGTGTCCATAAGCAGAAAAAAGCACACAGCATATCTTGGACTTGGGTCAAATATCGGTGACAGGGAATCATATCTGGACATGGCCATAGATGAGCTGAACAAGGATAAATACACCAAGGTGACAAGAGTATCAGATTTTATAGAGACCGAGCCGTATGGCGGCGTTGAGCAGGACGATTTCCTGAACGGCTGTCTGGAGATAGAGACGCTCAGGACTCCTGAGGAACTGCTGAGACTGGTGAATGGAATAGAGAAAGCGGCGGGAAGAGAGAGGCTGATCCACTGGGGACCGAGAACTCTGGATATCGATATCCTGCTTTATGATGATGTCGTGTATGACAGTGAGGATCTTCACATACCACACGTGGAGATGCACAAGAGAGAGTTTGTACTTGAACCGTTGTCCGCGATAGCGGGATACAAGAGGCACCCGCTGCTTGGCAAGACAATATCCGAGCTTCGTGCCGGGCTGGACAAACAGTGACAAATTTGACACTTCAAGTGGAAGGATAGATAGAATGAATACATTGGAAGAGATAAACAGTCTGGAGGAGCAGATACAGCAGCTTATCACCAGAAAGAATGAGCTTATCGACAGAGCGTGTGTTGAGGGCAGAGATATTGCGCTGGCACATATAAGCTCTGATGTGGTGAGCGGGTTTGTGCCCGTGGATCATCTGAAGGTCGATAAAGACACGGTGGTTGTATACCAGGGTGTTCCGGGGGCTTACAGTCATCAGGCTATGCATGACTATTTTGGCAAGGATATAAAGAATGTAAATGTTGCAAAATTTGAGGATGTCATAGAGACGGTGAAGAGCGGCAAGGCTGATTACGGAGTCCTGCCTATAGAGAATTCCTCTGCCGGATTTGTGAGTGGTATATATGATATGGTTGGCAGCAGCGGCCTGACCATCGTGGGCGGAGACGAGGTCAAGGTGGCACATATGCTCATGGGAGTTCCGGGCTCAAAGCTTTCTGATATACAGACTGTATATTCCCATCCGCAGGGGCTTCTGCAGTGCAGTGAATTCCTAAACAGAGCCGGATACGCACAGTGCCCGGTTGCGAACACTGCAGTGGGTGCGGTGAAGGTCAGGGATGAAGGTGATATTACCCAGGCTGCCATAGCGAGCGCTCTTGCCGCAGATATATACGGACTTGAGATACTCAAGGACGATATAGTCAACAATGAGAACAACACAACGAGATTTATCATACTGTCAAAGAAAAAGGAGTATGTGAAGAGTGCGGGAAATATATCTGTATGCTTTGCACTGCCACATGAGAGTGGAACCCTTTACAGTATACTTGGACATATAAAACATAACGGGCTCAATATGACAAGCATTGAGTCGAGGCCTCTCAGGGGAAGAAAATGGGAATATTCATTCTTCATAACTCTTGAGGGAAGTCTCATGGATCCGGCGACGATAGATGCGCTGGATCATATAAATAAGGATTCTATGGATTTCAAGATAATTGGAACATACTGATAAGTAACATGAAAGGTGGGGTAGATATGGCAAGTAAGGTATTTGCAGCCATCGATGTAGGTTCTAACGAGCTGTCAATGAAGGTGTATGAGATAACTCCCAAAAAAGGGGCGAGGGAGATCGATTACGTCAACAGCACAGTTGAGCTCGGAAGTGATACCTACAACAGTGGCAGGATAACCGAGGATTCCATAATGAAGGTATGTGAGATCCTCAACAAATTCCGCAGGAAGATGAGGGAATACGATGTGCGTGAATACAAGGCGTATGCATCGTCCGCTGTGCGTGAGGCGGAGAATTCAGTCATGGTCCTTGAGAGGATAAAGCAGCACACAGGCATCGACGTCGCAGTGCTCAGCAACTCGGAGCAGAGATTCATGAACTACAAGGCGTATGCGGCAAAGTCAAAGTTTGAGGATGCCGACACGAAGAACAGGGCGCTTCTGGACATAGGAGCGGGAAGTCTTCAGATATCTATATTTGACAAGCAGAATCTGATCCAGACACAGAACCTTCCTATAGGAGCCGTGAGAATAAGGGATTATCTGGCAAAATACGGCGCAGACACGGTGGCTCTGGAGAATATCATGGAGGAGTTCGTATCGAACTTCATAGAGGAGTTCAGGAACCTCTTTATAAACGATAAGGACATCAAGAGCATAATAGCCATAGGAGACGGAATCGCAAATCTGAAGAAGGTCGGACCGGAGCTGAATATCACAGACAAGATCACAAGAGATCAGTTCCGCGTGCTTTATCACAAGGTAGTTGAGACCACCCCGGAGGTCCTTTCAGAAAAATACGGTGTGCCATACGAGAGGGCGACACTGATGCTTCCGATGGCGATCATTTACCAGTCATTCCTCGACAACTCAAGGGCGGAGGATATCATCACGCCGGATGTTACGTTCTGTGACGGAATAGTTGCCGATTATATGGATAAGAACGGAACGCTTCTGCTGAATAAGAATTTCGACGAGGATATCATTGCATCGGCAAACAGCATAGCCAAGAAATATAAGGTCAACAGGAAGCACACGCAGAATGTGACGCAGAACGCACTGGATATATTTGATTCCTTCAAGAGCGTCCACGGACTCGGAAGGAGAGAGAGACTGCAGCTCCAGATCGCAGCCATGCTCCACAGTTGTGGCAAATTTGTAAATATGAACGAGGGCACCATGATGTCCTATCACATAATCATGTCCACGGAGATACTTGGACTGTCCCACAAGGAGAGGGAGGAGATTGCAAATATTGTGAAGTTCAACGAGTATTATCTCCCTTCACAGACAAAGGCACAGGTATCGCTGATGACTGCGGATTACATGAAGGTCGCCAAGCTGGCATCCATACTGAGACTTGCGGATGTCCTTGACAAGAGCCACAGGCAGAAGATAAGTGACATGAAGTTCAGCTTCAAGGACTACGTGCTCACGATGACGGTAGATACACTGAATGATATTACGCTTGAGGCAGGGGTGTTCAAGACCAAGACTGAACTGTTCAGAAAGGTCTTTGGAGTGAAGCCTGTGTTAAAACAGAAAAGGGGGTTGTAAAGGATGGCAGATAAGAATCCGATATTTTATAACAGAGAGCTCAGTTGGCTTGAATTTGACAAGAGATGTCTGTCCGAGGCGAAGGACAGGACCATTCCTCTGTTTGAGAGAATAAAGTTCCTGAGTATAACGGCATCCAATCTGGATGAGTTCTTCATGGTAAGAATAGCATCACTCACGGATATGGTGCATGCCGGATACACCAAGAAGGATATAGCCGGAATGACGGCGCGGGAGCAGCTTGACGCACTCCATGCCAGCACCAAAGAGTTCATGAAGAACCAGTATCAGACACTGAACAGATCCCTCATCCCTCAGCTTGCCCAGAACGGATTGAAGCTTGTGAGACACCATGAGGATCTCACTCCAAAGCAGGCAAAGTACGTGGACAAATACTTTGAGAAGGATGTATACCCGGTACTCACACCTATGGCGGTGGACTCGTCCAGACCATTCCCGCTGGTGCGCAATAAATCACTGAATATAGGTGCACTCATATACGATAAGAAAAAGGACGTGACGGATATAGCGACCGTCCAGGTTCCATCTGTACTTCCAAGGATCGTGAGACTTCCTTCTGAGGAGAAGGGCGTTACCGAGATAATTCTTCTGGAGGAGGTTATCGAGAAGAACCTTGACAAGCTGTTCCTGAACTACGACATAGTGTGTGCATATCCATACCGTATCATGAGAAATGCAGACTTCTCCATAGATGAGGAGGAGACCGCAGATCTGCTGAAGGAGATCGAGAAGCAGCTCAAGCAGAGACAGTGGGGCGAGGTCATAAGACTTGAGGTGGACGAGGCCATGGACAAGAAGCTCCTTAAGGAGCTCAAGAAGCATCTCGGAGTCGATGACGAGGTCGTATACAAGATCAACGGACCTCTGGATCTCACATTCCTCATGAAGGTGAACGGCATAGATGGTTTTGACCATCTGAAGTATCCTAAGTACAAACCGCAGCCTGTACCTGGAATGGGCGATTACAGCCATATATTTGACAGGATAAAGAAGGGAGACATCCTTCTGTTCCATCCATATTATGAGTTCACTCCGGTCATTGAGTTCATAAAACAGGCGGCAAATGATCCTGATGTCCTGGCGATCAAGCAGACACTTTACCGTGTCAGCGGCAATTCACCTATCATCGCGGCACTTGCACAGGCTGCCGAAAATGGCAAGCAGGTAACTGTTCTCGTCGAGCTCAAGGCAAGATTTGACGAGGAGAACAATATAGCGTGGGCCAAGAAGCTGGAGCAGGCGGGCTGTCATGTTATCTATGGCCTTGTGGGTCTTAAGACACATTCTAAGATCGCACTGGTTGTCAGACGCGAGGAGGACGGAATCAGAAGATATGTGCATCTGGGAACAGGAAATTACAATGATCAGACCGCAAAGCTTTACACTGACATGGGACTTCTCACCTGCAGCGATGCCATAGGAGAGGACGCGACGGCGGTGTTCAACATGCTGTCAGGATATTCAGAGCCGAAGAAGTGGAACAAGCTTGCAGTTGCCCCGATCTGGCTGAAGGACAAATTCCTCATGCTGATAGGCCGTGAGGCAGAGAATGCGAGACAGGGCAAAAAGGCAAGGATAGTTGCCAAGATGAACAGTCTCTGTGATCCGGTGATCATGAATGCGCTCTACGATGCCTCAAAGGCAGGCGTAAAGATCGAACTCATCGTCAGGGGAATATGCTGTATCAAGGCAGGAGTTCCGGGACTTTCAGATAATATATCAGTAAGATCCATAGTTGGAAATTATCTTGAGCACTCGAGAATATTCTATTTCTATAATGACGGATTTGAGGATATATACATGGGAAGTGCGGACTGGATGCCTAGAAATCTGGACAAGCGAGTTGAGATAACGTTCCCTGTAGAGGATCCGGAGCTTAAGAAGAAGATAAAGAATATCCTTAAGATACAGCTTGAGGATACACTCAAGGCTCACATCATGCAGCCTGACGGCTCATATGCGAAGCAGGATCTCAGGGGCAAGGCAAAGCTTGATTCACAGATGTATTTTGTGAAGCTTGCGCAGGAGAGTCAGAAGCCGGTGAAGGAAGAGGACAATGACAGGGTGTTCATCCCGGTTGAATCCCACGGCGATAATGAGTGATATAAAGGCAGCACAGAGGCATATCGACAAAAGAAAAATAACAGTTGACACACGGCTGGCGATGTGGTATTCTACCATTGCTGTGTGAAACAGTGAACATAGAAGCAGAGTATCCACTCTCACCTCAGCATGGTCTGACATGACTCGGGTTAATATTTAGCTTAGAAGATTTACAGGGTTTTCCTGAGTTTGAATATGCTTTGTATTAAGAAAGTGGATAGATGGTTCTATCCACTTTTCTTATGTCAGAGAATTGAATTTTAAAAGTGTGGAGGTAGAGAGTCATTAGCGATTTAATGATCAACGAACAGATTAGAGACAGAGAGGTACGACTCATCGGAGAAGATGGTCAGCTTGTTGGAATAATGTCATCCAGGGATGCATACAAGATGGCTCAGGATGCAGGACTTGATCTTGTGAAGATAGCACCTAAGGCACAGCCACCGGTGTGCAAGATAGTTGACTATGGTAAGTATCGTTATGAGCAGGCCAGAAAAGAGAAAGAGGCCAAGAAGAAGCAGAAGACCATGGAAGTCAAGGAAGTCAGACTTTCACCGAACATCGATGCGAATGACCTTAATACCAAGATCAATCAGGCAAGAAAGTTCCTTGAGCATGGCGATAAGGTTAAGGTTACACTGCGATTCAGGGGAAGAGAGCTTGCGCATGTAGAGCAGTCAAAGGTTATTCTTGACAACTTTGCTGAGAAGCTTGCAGAGATAGCAGTTATCGATAAGCCTGCTAAGTTTGAAGGAAGAAGCATGATAATGTTTTTAACACAAAAGCGTTAAATTATTATAGACATATAATTCAAGGAGGAAGTAAGTAAAATGGCTAAATTAAAGACAAAAAGAGCAGCAGCTAAGCGTTTCAAGAAAACAGCTAACGGCGGTTTAAAGAGATCTAAAGCTTATAAGAGTCATATCTTAACAAAGAAGACCACTAAGAGAAAGAGAAATCTTAGAAAGGCTACAATGACAGACGCAACAAACGAGAAGGTAATGAAGAAGATATTACCTTATATCTAATAGATCAGGAGGAAGAAAACCAATGGCAAGAGTTAAAGGCGGAATGAACGCAAAGCAGAAGCACAATAAGGTATTAAAGCTTGCAAAGGGCTACAGAGGAGCAAGAAGCAAGCAGTATAGAGTAGCAAAGCAGTCAGTTATGAGAGCACTTACATCTTCATACGCTGGCAGAAAGCAGAGAAAGAGACAGTTCAGACAGCTCTGGATCGCTCGTATCAACGCAGCAGCAAGAATGAACGACATCTCATACAGCAAGCTTATGCATGGTCTTAAGCTGGCAGGTGTTGACATCAACAGAAAGATGCTCTCAGAGATGGCTATCAGCGATGCTGAGGGATTTGCAAAGCTTGTTGAGGTTGCAAAGGCACAGTTATCATAATATAGAATATAGAATCTTCTATATATAAGTAAAAAGAACCGGATGTGGTATAAACTTACACATCCGGTTCTTTTGTTGCGCGAAAAGGTTTTATAATTCGGAGGCGTATGCTATAATTATAGAGGTTAGGGGGATGACCAATGAGAGTAAAGACACAGAGTAGGAGGCACATATGTTCGTAGAGAGAATAACAAAGGATCAGATGAAGATGTTTCTTGAGACTTTTGCTTGCTGCAGTGAGCAGAAGAACCTCGTTATGAGACTTAACTATGCAGGAAAGGAACCGTATCTGGATGTGACCAGGTTCAGCAATGGTCTGGTATATACTGATTCATATTATGATTTTGACAGTACATACTGCAGTAATCTTTGGAATAAGTTCCTGTATACACAGTTCACACATGAGTATTACACAGCGTTCAAGGAGTACCTTATGAAGGATGTGGACAGAAAGCTCACTAATATGATAAAAATCTGAAAAAAGTTGTTGACTTTGTATTCGATAGATGGTATTATCTTATTCGTTGGTGACGAGCACAGAAGTCGACATCACATAAATATGCGGGAGTGCTGGAATTGGCAGACAGGCTAGACTAAGGATCTAGTGCTGGAAACGGCGTGTGGGTTCAAGTCCCATCTCCCGCATTTTTATTTTGAAAGTCCTATGGAATTTCGGATGTGAGAGAATGGGCGGTTATCAATTACATATAGAATATGCGGGAGTGCTGGAATTGGCAGACAGGCTAGACTAAGGATCTAGTGCTGGAAACGGCGTGTGGGTTCAAGTCCCATCTCCCGCATTTTTTATTTCTAGAGAAAGCTTAAAACATAAGCTTTCTCTTTTTTTTAACTAATATTAACTCCCGGGAGATTTCCTTGATATATGGGCTGACAGGGGGTAGAATCAAATATATTCATAAAAACAGGAGGAATAGAGCGTGTCAAAAGCGATATTCAATAAGAAGGTTCTGGCGGCAGCGATTGCCGGTCTGATGTCCGTGTCGCTGGTTGGTTGCGGAGGCAGTACCGGTGGACAGACAGGAAGTTCCAGAATAAATATAGAGCCGTATAGCAAGGTGGAATTCAATACGGATCAGGTTAAGAGCGGAGATATCCAGTCCTCATTGACATTGGAGCTCAAGCCTGATGGTTACAGTAGCAATGATTACTCGATACAGCAGTCTGACTACAAGGTTCAGGAGGTCAAGGTAAAAGAGGGCGATAAGGTGGCCAAAGGCGATGTGATGATTCAGTTTGAGGCCAAGGATATCCAGAAGACCATAGATCAGTATACGGATCAGAAGGAGCGGGATCAGCTTCTTATAGACCATTACAACAGGCTGGCGAGCATAGACAGCAGCCAGGATTACTCCAGTGACATATCCGCGGCGAAGGAGGATATGGATCTGGCGGATACATACATCAAAGAGCAGAACGAGAGAATGAAGGAGTATCAGGTCATTGCAGACAAGAACGGAACAGTGACTTATGTCAACTCAGATCTGCAGTATGGATATGTCACAGCGGGTGATACGCTCATAACGGTGGATTCGGGTTCGTCTGATTATGTATCAGAGACTGCGGATTCATACGAATTCAAGGAGGGGCAGACCTACGATGCTGATTTTCAGGAGGCAACATTTACACTGAAGCTCACGAAGTGTGAGAAGTATACAAGCTCTGCCACCGGAGAGGAGATGCAGAAACTTACATTTCAGCCTGTCAGTGATATGACCGGAGTGACCGAAGCGGATACCCTCAAGATGGTCATAGATAAGCCGGTTGTAAAGAACGTTGTATATGTGAATAAAAAGGCTGTGTTTGACGGCTCGGGTGAGAAGAAGTATGTGTACACTGTAAATGAGGACGGATACAGGAATGCGGTAGAAGTTACTGTTGGAGATACGGTGGATGATTATACAGTTATCAAATCAGGACTGAAGGCCGGAGAGCAGGTGGTGATAAATTGATGAGACAGAATATTATGCATAAAGGCAGCACACGGACAAAAAAGAATATGACCGCCAGAATAGCATGCCTGGTAATGTCATTTGTCATGGCAGGAGGAATGGCGGGCTGTGGCAAGGAGAACAGCGAGAAGGTTCCTGAGCTCGTTGAACCTGTAAGTACAAACGAGGCATACAGACCGGTCACATATGGAGATATAGGCAAAAAGGTCATCAAGACCGGAACGATAGTCCCAACTGACTATTGTTATTACTATGACACATCTGTGACTCTGTCAAAGGTGTATGTGAATGTGGGCGATGAGGTCAAGAAGGACACGGTTCTTGCAGAGACTGACAGCAATGCATCCACAGCATCGGGAGACGATGGCAGTGGTACAGATTCAGGCTCAATAGTGGATGATTCTTCAACATCGATGGATGGGGACGACAGCTCGGGAGCTGATTCCCAGGATGTGAAGAAGTATTCACATGAGATCAAGCAGAAGATATATGAGCAGAATCAGGCTGAGCTGGACTGGAAGATAAAGGCGTGCGAAGAGATCGGTGATTCAAAGGGCGCTGCAGAGGCCAGAACAGAAAAAGCCATAAATGAGGAGAACAACAGGTACGATAATCTTTTATATGAGTATGAGCAGAAAAAGCTCACACAGCAGGACGAGGATGAGGACAAGGTCAAGCAGAGCGGAACGCTCAAGGCAGACCGTCCGGGCACGGTAACATACGCCAAGAAGATAAGCGGCAGTGGGAATACTGTCGGCGGCGGTGAGAACGTGGTCGTGGTTTCAGATTACAGTGATCCATATATAGAGATAACCGGTGAGAGCTTCAAGAAGAATACATACAGCATGTATAAGAACATGTACACTGTGATAAATGGAAAGCAGTATGACATAGTGCCATACAACTACACCAATCAGGAGATAGCTGTGGCACAGAGCAAGTCAAGTCTTCCATACACAAGATTTAAGCTCAAGGGTGTGAAGGATGCAGATAAGATCCTCAGCGTGGGCAACACGGTGTCACTGTATTTCAGTACATCCGATGCAAAGGACGTACTCACAGTGGGAAATGATTCCATATACGAGGAGAACAACCAGAAATTTGTATATGTCAAGACAGATTCCAGTGAGAAGGAGCGCAGGGATATAGATACCGGTGCCAGCGACAATAACTACACAGAGGTAGTCAGCGGACTCAAGGAAGGCGATCTTGTCTACTACGCTTCAGATGCGGTCATGCCTAGTGATTACACAGAATACACGGTGGCACTCGATTCATATACGAAGACAGCAACGGTGAAGAGCGATTCGTTCTCGGTGGAGGACCTCAACAGTGTCAGCTACACTGCACCATGCGATGGACGTTTCACGTCACTCAACGTCAAGAAGGGCCAGAAGGTTAAGAAGGGGGATGTGCTGTTTGTTATTGACAGTGGCGGCGGAACAGCGGCGGTCAAGGATATAGATAACCAGATCAGCGAGGAAAACCAGACTTACAGTTCGGATCTCAAGGATTTTGATGATCAGATAAATGAGCTTACAAATGAGATCACGAGATACCAGAAGGGTAAGGTGGCAACGCCGACGGATGCAGAGAACACTCTCTACATGGCGGAGCAGCTCGTGTGCCAGAGAAATGTTGTTACATACAACAAGGATCTTAGGATATATACACACAATGCAACCATCAAGAGCTTAAACGCACAGAGAGAAAAGCTCAACAAGAACAATGATGGAAGCGGAAAGATAACTGTCTACGCTGACCAGGCGGGAACAGTCCTCTCGGTTGGCGCGAAGACTGATGTGGCTGTCAAGGAAGGTGCAAATGTACTCACAGTCGGAAGCAACGACAATGTGATCCTGGCGATATCCATATCAGAGGGAAAACTTGCTGTAAACCAGAAGGTTTCAATATCAAATAAGAACAACAGCGGTAAGAAGATAAGCGGAGTGTGTGTCGGAAGCACCGGAGACAGCTCCAAGTCATATATCAGTACTGATTCAGAGGGTGGGGTTCACGTAACCAAGTGTTCAGGCAGTGATGAACTGAAATATTATATAAAGGTTGATGATGCAAGCTTTTACAAGAAGCCGAAGTCATATCAGGTCAGCTACCCGACAAAGTCCTATGAGAACGTGGTCATGATACCTAACAACATGATCTATCATGAGACGAGCAAGAACAATTCAAATGAGTATGACTATGTATGGCTCATCAAGGATGATGAGATCATAAAGCAGTATGTCACTCTCGGCGAGGCAGACAAGACCAAGACGGTTATACTGTCAGGTCTTTCAGAGGGCGATGTCATAGCTAAGGAATCAGGAGCAACATCCACCGGTGGCTCATCGAGTTCATCAGATGGTTCCGATAATTCAAAGTCAGGCGCAGACAGCCAGTCGGATGGCGGATCGGATTCATCTGGCGGAGATGCGACAACAGCAGAGTAGCAGAGAGGAGATATAATGTTTAAATTTTTATCACATAAATTATTGAACAAGAAGTGGTTAAATGCATGTCTCCTGCTTGGAATCATATTGCTGGTGGCTGTTGCATCGTGCAACCCAATGTTCAAAAACGGAGCGCTGGATATGCTCATGTCGTCCAAGTTTGACGCGGCGATGGTAGAGCAGAACAAGTATCCGGCAACTATCGGCAGATCAGGCTCATGCGCGGTAGACGATTATGCCGATGCCGATGCAGTGCTTGGCAGGATCGGCAAATATGAGGACATGTGGAACTACTACATGGAGATAGATGCTCTGCAGAAGCAGACCAGCCTGTCACTTCAGGCGGGTTACACCCAGAGCAACCTGAATCACAGGACCAGCTTCAACATGACATATATGCCACAGATAGAGGATCATGTGAACATAACATATGGAACGTCACTCGAGGATGCCAAGACAGAGGATGGTGTGTATCCTTGTATCATCTCACAGAGAAACCTTGACAAATACGGCCTTGTCGTTGGAGAGGTATTCAGCATAGATACCGGACTCAGCGATGCCGTTGACTCACAGGGCAATCCTATGAAGTATCAGATCGTAGGTGTATTTGAGGAGAAGGATTACTCAGACAGCTTCTGGTATGACCAGCTTGCAGATCTCGACAGCGAGGTATATGTGAAGAAGGATGACTTCAACGACATGATAGGCAAGTACGGCTTCCTCACAATATACTACGTGGATCACGTCATGCTTGACTACTCACAGATAACACACAAGAATGCCATGGACACGCTGTATTATCTCCAGTCATTTGAGAAGTCAGATAAATATTTTGAGCAGAATTTCAGCAGTGTGCTCATAGATTATAAAGGCGATGCAAGAACCATCGGTATAATCATATGGGTTCTGGAGCTCCCAATACTGGTTCTGCTTCTGGCATTCATTTACATGGTATCAAGTCAGATACTTGAGATGGAGGATGGAGAGATCGCCATGCTCAAGAGCCGTGGTACCAGCACGAAGCAGGTTCTCGGAATATACCTTGGACAGTCGGCAATACTGTCGGCGATAGCCATAGTGATAGGTATCCCTATAGGATATCTTCTGTGTAAGCTTGCGGCAAGCACGGATTCGTTCCTGCAGTTTGGATTTAAGGATACACATTTCTATGGAGTAGATCCGTGGATGATAGTATACAGTCTGGCTGCCGCTGTTATAGCTATATTATTTGTGACACTTCCGGTGTTCAAATACGCCAAGAACTCCATAGTAGAGCAGAAGAGCAGAACAGGAAAGGTAAATTACAAGCCATTTTGGGAGAAGTTCTTTGTGGACGTCATCCTTGTGACACTTTCAATATACCTCCTGTACAATTACAACAAGCAGAAATCGACGATAGCACTCGACATACTTGCGGGTTCAAGACCTGATCCGGTCATCTTCCTGAACTCCTCACTCTTTATATTTGCAGTGGGACTTCTGGTGCTCAGACTCATCAAATATCTGATAAGACTGATATACAGGATCGGAAGAAAGAGATGGTCACCGGCTGTGTATGCATCATTCCTGCAGATCACACGTACGGTCAAGAAGCAGGGGTTCATATCGGTGTTCCTTGTAATGACAATAGCCATGGGTATGTTCAACTCGAACATGGCAAGAACCATAAATAAGAACAAGACACAGCGAATAGATTACAATCTGGGAACGGATCTTGTGGTACAGGAGCAGTGGACCAGAGGAACATACATAGACAAAGACAAGAAGACCCACTGGTATTACACAGAGCAGGATTTTGAGAGATTTACAAAGCTCGAGGACAGCCTGTGTGACAAGGTGACAAGAGTCATATACGACGATAATGCCGTCATAAAAGCGGGCGGCGAGGAGTTGGCGGGCAGCGTACTCATGGGTATCAACACCAAGGAGTTCGGTGAGACGGCCAGACTGCAGAGCGGACTCAACAAGGAGCACTGGTACAATTACCTGAATGATCTTGCAACAGTGTCGAATGGAGTCATCATTTCATCAAACCTTGCAAAGAAGTACAATATAAAGGTTGGAGATTCCATAAACTATGCGAGATACAGTCCTATTGCAAGCAAGGAGAAGGAGGAGATCGCATCTCCTAGCGGAACGGTATGTGCCATAGTGGATGCATTCCCGGGATTCCAACAGTATGTGTATGAGAAGGATTCCGAGGGAGAGATGCAGGAGGTGGAGAGATACCTCGTAGTTGCCAACTATGCATATGTTGTTGGTGCATTCAGTCAGACACCATACCAGGTATGGATGCATCTCAAGGATGGTGTGGACTACAAGGATGTACTTCAGGCACTCAGTGATGAGGATGTCAATATAGTGCAGTATGAGAGTGTGGATAAGGATGTGTCAGAGATGCAGGAGTCACCTCTGGTGCTCATAACAAATGGTCTGTTCTCACTGTCATTTATCATAGCGATCATACTTTGTACGGTGGGATTCCTGATATACTGGATAACATCCATCAAACAGAGAGAACTTCTGTTTGGTATCTACAGAGCTATGGGTATGAGCATGCGTGAGATCAACAAGATGCTCATAAATGAGCAGATATTCAGCTCGGTACTTGCCAGTCTGGCGGGATACGGAGTCGGTGCTGCGGCTACGACGCTTTTCGTCAAGCTGGTTGCCGTGGTTTATCTGCCGGAATCACACAACATAGCGATATCGATAGCTGTGGATCCTTACGACATCATAAAGCTCACAGCGGTTGTTGTATTTATGTTTGTTGTATGTTTCGTAGTCATAAGAACTATATTGAAGAAGATGAATATAACACAGGCATTAAAGCTGGGGGAGGATTAATCTATGGATGAAATTATGATAGAGGCACATGGAATCAAACGCTGTTTCAGACTTGGAAGCGGAGAAGATTTCTATGCACTCAAGGGAATAGATATAACAGTCCCGGCTGGAAAGCTCACTATACTCAAAGGTCGTTCAGGATCGGGTAAGACGACACTGCTCAATATCCTGAGCGCGTTGGATGAGCCTACTGAGGGCGAAGTGATAGTCGGCGGCCACGTGTACAGCGAGATGAACGAGAAGGAAAAGGAGAAGCTGAGAAGATACAATATAGGATTTGTATTCCAGTCGGTTGCCCTGATCCCGATTATGAGTGCGTATGAGAACGTCGATTTCGGACTCAGACTTGCGGAATATGAGGGCAACAGGGATGCCCGTATAAAAGAGGTGCTCGATCTGGTGGGACTGTCATCCAGAATGACGCATTTCCCAAATCAGATGTCAGGTGGTGAGCAGCAGAGAGTTGCCATAGCCAGAGCGGTGGCTCATAAGCCAAAGGTAATATTTGCGGATGAGCCTACAGGAGCCCTTGATACGGCTTCGGGACTTGCAGTCATGAAGCTGTTCCAGGAGCTGGTGTACAAGGAAGGAATAACGATAGTCATGACGACACATGATCCGAAGCTTATGGAGCTCGGTGATGTAGTATATGAGATAGAGGATGGTGAGATAGTTGAGCGATAAGCATTTATTCAGAAAAAAGAAGAACGATGCTGTGGAGCCTGAAACTATAGCACCGGATGTGGAGACACAGGACATGGAGAACACGGATGGCCAGGAGACGCAGGAGTTCGTGTACGGCATGGATCTTCAGGAAGACGAGGGCACTGACAGCGGGAAAGCCGTGGAAGCAGATCCTGAGGCTGGCACAGATAAAGAAGCCGGCGGGGAACGCCTTGGTTCTGAGGAGAATATCATAGAGTGTGACAGCCTTGTCAAGATATACAAGACTGACGATGTGGAGGTCATGGCTCTTCAGGGCCTGGAGCTCAACATCAAATACGGCGAGCTCATGGCGGTCATCGGAAAGTCGGGATCAGGAAAGTCCACACTCCTCAATATGATCGGAGGACTTGAGAGACCTACGGCCGGAAAGCTGTATGTCGACGGCAAGGATCTGTTTGCGATGACGGATAAGGAGCTTGTGGAGTACAGAAAGCACACTGTAGGATTTGTGTGGCAGAAAAACTCCAGAAACCTTCTGCCATATATGACAGCCATAGAGAATGTTCAGGTACCTATGTACTTCGACAAGAGTAACAAGGAAGACAAGTATGCAAGAGCCCATGATCTGCTCTGCAGAGTGGGACTTGAGGACAAGATAAATTCATATCCATCTCAGATGTCAGGTGGTGAGCAGCAGAGAGTTGCCATAGCCATAGCCCTGGCAAATAATCCGAAGATACTTCTTGCGGATGAGCCAACGGGAGCCGTGGACAGCAAGACATCCAACATGATACAGGATCTGTTCAGAAAGCTGAACGAAGAGCTCGGGATAACGATAATCATAGTTACACATGATATAAGCCTTGCAAATAAGGTGGGACGTGTGGTTATGATTGCGGACGGCAAGATTAGCACAGAGAAGATCATGAAGGAATCTTACAAGGACAGAATGAACGAGCTGACGACAGACGGCTTCTCATCTGATGATTCACATGAGGAGTTCTCGATACTCGATAAGGCAAATCGTGTACAGATAAGCCCTGATATGCTGGCGGCTGCCGGAATCGACAGCAATAAGGTCAAGGTTCAGGTTGTTGACGGCAAGGTCATCATCACAAAAGAGTGATAGCAGATGGTGTTGTGTCAGCGGGGAAAATATATTATAATTACTTCAATTAAGTAAGGAAAGGTTGGTATTTTATATGAGAAAAGCGGGTTACAAAAAAGCGGCGGCGCTGCTTTTGGTGACATCACTTGTGGCAGGAACTGCGCTTACAGGATGTGGCAAGAAGAAGGTGGATTACAACATGGGAGACGACGAGAACGGCGGTGGTGGCGGTAAGCTGGCATCAAGACTCGACGTACCAGAGTCATACAATGGCAAGCTTGAGGGCATCAATGCAGATACAGGTCTCACAGATGTATCCATAAATGCCACAGAGATAGAGGTGCCTGACACAGATAAGATGTCAGTGCTTTACTATGAGCTTAACAATGTAGACAATGACTACAAGAAGCGTGTGTGCGAGAATATATTTGACGTGAGCGCAGGTGTATATGTATATAACTGGGATAAGCCGTACAAGGAGGATATACAGAGAGAGATAGATTCACTTCAGTCCATGATGGATCAGGCTACATCGGATGATGATAAGAGCTATTATGAGGATTACATGAAGTCACTTAAGGATCAACTCAAGACAGCGTCTGATACGAGAGAGGGAGCCGGAGACTACAGTGGAGACACATTCATCGGATCTGTAGGGGACAACGAGTTCATGGTAACATTCTATGGAAGTGGCGATGACATGTCCACAGGCGGCGGATTCTCACTGGATTACTATCCATCGGATCAGCTTATACAGTACAGACCTAAGGATGGCGCAACAAGTGTATACTGCTACAGCAGTGAATATTCTGACGAGGAGGCTTCCGCAAACACAGCTTCCATCAGTGCGGCAGATGCTGAGCAGAAGGGAACAGATTTCCTTGCATCATGTGGAATCTCAGATGTCATAGAAACAAGTAATTTTGATCTGCTGTGGGATTACAGCGATGCATCAAACAGCACAGTTGCCGCAGAGAAGAATGGTTACATGGTAACATATAAGCGTTCTGTGGACGGCGTGGCTCCATATACACCTAATGTATACGGCCTTGACACACTCGCAACAAGTGATGAAACGTGGTATGACACCATGGATGAGACATTCCAGCTCGGCATTGATGACAATGGACTTATCTCAGCATATTGCCTTGATTCCTTCAGAGCAACAGGAGACAAGAAGGACAATGTTGATCTTATAAGCTGGGATGATGCACTCAAGAAGCTTCCGGAGGCTGTAAATAAGTATTACACAGACAACAAGACACAGTACAGCACCATTGAGTTCAACGATGTAAGACTTACATACTACAAGCTCAAGGATGGAGATAAGTACACATACAGCCCTGTATGGGTATTTGCACAGTGCGACAAGATGGAGGATGGAAGCCTCGATAAGGATTATCCAATACAGCTCATCATGTTAGATGCTACCACAGGAGATATGATAGATCTTAAGGATGTCCTGAATCAGCAGACATATGATTCATCTGTAGTTGATTCTGTTATTGACAGTGATTCAGATTTTGATATAAGTGACGACAGCCTCATTGATGAGACTGATATAACTGATACTGACGATGCAGACAGCAGTGATGAGTCAAGCGCAGATGCGATTGATATCGGAGATGCTGATATCGACATGGGCGATCAGGATACAACAGAGTAAATAAAACTCATACATATAGGTTAAAGGAGAAAAAACCTCATAGACTGATAAAGTGGTATAAATATTGGTCTATGAGGATTTTTTATTGTTGACACATACCCCTAGGGGGTATATAATCCGTGGATGAAAAGAGAATTTAACAGCCGTAATGTGCAGATAATAAACAGATGGCATATATGCAGCGTCGTTTGAAATGTGAACAGAAATGGCTGATGTACAAGGGATGTGTCAAGTTTTCTATGAAAACTTGACATGTAGCTCCAGCCATTTGCCGAAGGCAAATTTTGCATGGCTGGAGTTCAATAAGGATGGAGGAAAGATATATGGAAGAACAGAAGAAATGCTGCTGTCATCATGGCGGAGAGATAAGCGACGTGGAAGCCAGGGTGAGGACAAGGACAGACGAGGAGTATAAGAAGCTTCTCAACAGACTGAACAGGATAGAGGGGCAGATAAGAGGCGTGAAGAGTATGCTGGAAAATGATGCATATTGCACAGACATCGTGCTCCAAGTGTCGGCGATCAATGCGGCACTCAACAGCTTCAACAGACAGCTCCTTGCCGAACATATCAGGACCTGTGTTGCAGACGATATAAGAAATGGCAAGGATGATACTATAGAGGATCTGGTAAATACGGTTACCAGACTTATGAAATAGATATGTCAGTTATTGGCAAGTGCGGTTACGAACTGACTGATGCTTGATAAAGGAAGGTGAAATATATGGACAAGTACAATGTGACAGGAATGACATGCAGTGCATGCAGTGCAAGAGTCGAGAAGGCCGTATCCAATGTTGAGGGAGTTACCTCGTGTCAGGTGAATCTCCTGACCAACTCCATGATGGTGGATGGAACAGCCGACAGCGGAACTATAGTGGCTGCAGTTGAGAAGGCAGGATACGGTGCGAGTCTGGCGGGTGGAAGATCCGCTGGTGGAAATACTTCACATTCAGGTGGGAAGAGCAGCGGTTCCGGTGAGAGTGAGGCGGACAAAGAATTTGGAAAAATGAAGAAGAGACTGGTGGCATCAGTTATAATTCTTATTCCCCTCATGTATATATCAATGGGACATATGATGTGGAACTGGCCGCTGCCAAGCTTCTTTGACGGCAATCATGTGGCGATGGGACTCACGCAGATGCTGCTAACCATAATCGTGATGGTGATAAATCAGAGATTCTTTGTGAGTGGATTTAAGGGCGCTATACACGGTTCACCTAATATGGATACGCTGGTGGCCATGGGCTCAGGTGCCTCATTCATATACAGCGTGTACGTGCTCTATGCCATGACAGCGGCGCAGACAGCAGGTGACGGTGAGCGTGTCATGACGCTCATGCATGATTTTTATTTTGAATCTGCGGCCATGATACTGGCGCTTATAACAGTCGGCAAGACGCTTGAAGCATATTCAAAGGGAAGAACCACGGACGCACTCAAAGGTCTGATGGATCTTGCCCCGAAGACAGCCGTTCTCATCAGGGATGGTGAGGAGGTCACCGTGGATATAGACGAAGTTGCGGTTGGAGATATATTTGCCGTTAGACCGGGTGAGAGCGTTCCTGTGGACGGAGTAGTCCTTGAGGGGGATTCCGCCGTGGACGAGTCAGCTCTCTCGGGTGAGAGCATACCTGTGGACAAAACTGCAGGAAGCCGTGTGTCTGCGGCGACGATCAACCAGTCGGGTTATCTGAAATGCCGTGCTACACAGGTAGGTGCGGATACCACACTGTCCAAGATAATAGATATGGTAAGTGATGCGGCGGCTACCAAAGCTCCAATAGCAAAGCTTGCTGATAAGGTTTCGGGAGTGTTTGTACCTGTTGTCATACTGATAGCATTTATCACGATGATAGTGTGGATAATAGTGGGCAAGGATGCCGGTTATGTGTTGGCGAGAGGAATATCAGTGCTTGTTATAAGCTGCCCATGTGCCCTTGGGCTTGCCACACCTGTTGCGATCATGGTGGGAAATGGAATAGGTGCCAAGCACGGAATACTGTTCAAGACTGCGACTGCTCTTGAGGAGACAGGAAAGAGCAGCATAGTGGTCATGGACAAGACCGGAACGATCACAAAGGGAGAGCCTGTAGTGACGGATATACTGGCAGCCGAGAATGTCAGTGGTGACGAGCTGATGCAGAAGGCTGCGGCTCTGGAGAAGCTGTCAGAGCATCCTCTGGCAAGAGCTGTGGTTGGATACTACAGTGAGAATTACCAGACAGGTGATGCACAGAAGGATAAAAATTATGAGGTATCCGATTTCAAGGCTGTTGCGGGCAACGGTCTGATGGGAAGTTTGAACGGCAGAAAGATCATCGGCGGAAATATGGATTATATAAAGGGATATGCAGATGTACCTGAGACGATGAAGGACAGTGCGGAGAAGGTATCACAGCAGGGAAAGACACCTATGTTCTTTGCCGAGGAGGCTGACGGAGATTACAGAGTCCTCGGAATAATAGGCGTGGCGGATACTGTGAAGGAGGACAGCGCTGAGGCCATATGCCAGCTTCAGTCGATGGGACTTTCAGTAGTTATGTTAACCGGTGATAATGAGAGAACCGCCAAAGCCATAGGAGAGCAGGTCGGCGTAGACAGAGTAATAGCGGGCGTGCGTCCGGACGGCAAGGAGAGCGTTGTGCGAGATCTCATGCAGAAGGGGCATGTGATCATGGTTGGTGATGGAATAAATGATGCCCCTGCACTCACAAGGGCAAATATAGGAATAGCCATAGGTGCAGGCACGGATATAGCCATAGATGCTGCGGATGTTGTTCTCATGAAGAGTGAGCTCACAGATGTTCCGGCGGCCATAAGACTCAGCAGGGCAACAGTTAAGAACATAAAAGAGAATCTTTTCTGGGCATTTATATATAATATAATTGGAATACCACTTGCCGCCGGCGTGTGGATCCCGATATTTGGCTGGACGCTCAATCCTATGTTCGGAGCGTTTGCCATGAGCCTGTCAAGTTTTTGTGTTGTTACAAATGCGTTGAGGTTGAATTTGACAGACATTTATGATAAAAATAAAAGATATAGAATCAAGGAGGACAAAGTTATGACAAAGACAATGAAGATCGAAGGTATGATGTGTGGACATTGTGAAGCCAGAGTCAAGGAGAGTCTTGAGGCCCTTGACCAGGTGCAGGAGGCTGTAGTCAGCCATGAGACAGGAACAGCGGTTGTCACTCTCAAGGCAGACGTTGATGACAGCGTGCTCAAGAAGACAGTAGAGGATCAGGATTATAAGGTGACATCAATTCAGTAAAGGCAGGAAATATATGAAGAAGATACTGAACAGATTGCTAAGCAGAATGGTAATAACGTGCTTTCTTGTGGTCGTCCAGTTGGCGATCATGATACTGGGGGTTGTTTTTCTTCAGGACAGATATATCTATATATCGGGTGCTCTCAAGCTGCTCAGCGTAATAGTTGTAATGTATCTTATAACAAAGGATACTAACCCTATGGTAAAGATGGCATGGATGGTGCCGATACTCATATTCCCGGTGCTGGGAGGTCTCATGTATGTGCTCTATGGACATGTGCTGATACCTAAAAAACTCAGAAAGAATTTTCTGCGGGTTCTCCAGCAGGAGGTATATGAGAACGTCAAGGGGGACAACTGGGTCCCAGCGGAGAATTTAAAGTCGGAGCCTACATACAGGATATGTAATTATATGGAGAATGTGGCTGAGGCGCCTCTGTACAAGCATACCAGTGTAAAGTATTATGCCATAGGCGATGATGTGATGGATGATCTCATCAGAGACCTGGAGAGTGCGGAGAAGTATATATTCATGGAATATTTCATCGTGGACAAGGGTTATATGTGGGATACCATACTTGAGATATTGAAGCGCAAGGCTGCGGAGGGACTTGATGTCAGGTTCATGTATGATGACATCGGATCTGTGTTCAATGTGCCGAAGTATTACTGGAAGGAACTTGAATCCTACGGTATCAAATGTATGGCGTTCAATCAGGTGGTTCCATTCTTTGCCACTATCTTCAATAACAGGGATCACAGGAAGATCACTGTTATTGATGGCAAGATAGCTCACACCGGCGGTTACAACATGGCTGACGAGTATATCAACAAGATAGAGAAGTACGGCAAATGGAAGGACAGTGGAGTGAGACTTGAGGGCGAGGGCGCCTGGAGCTTCACTGTTATGTTCCTTCAGATGTGGAACAGCTTCAGATATTCAGAGGGAAGCTACAACAACTATAGACCGGCGGAAATCGACTATAGTGGCGTAAGTGACGGATATGTTCAGCCGTACAAGTCCAGTCCTCTGAGCGGAGAGAATGTGGGTGAGAATCTGTACATGCAGATGATAAATGATGCACAGGAGTACATTTATATATTTACCCCATATCTTATCGTGTGTAACGAGCTCATGATGGCACTGAAGCTGGCAGCCAAGAGGGGCGTGGATGTGCGTATTGTTACGCCGGCCATCCCGGACAAGAAATATATATACAAGATGACCCAGTTTAGCTACAAGGAGCTGCTTCTGGCGGGTGTGAAGATATATCAGTACACGCCTGGATTTATACATTCAAAGACTTTGCTCATGGATGGCAAGCTTGCATCTGTGGGATCCATCAATCTGGATAACAGGAGCTTCTATCACCACTTTGAGTGTGGAACTCTTCTGTATGACTGCAAGGCCATAGAAGATGTGAAGAAGGATATGATGGATACATTTGCCGAGTCGGAGGAGATAGATATTCCGTGGTGCAGAAATAACATAAGCAGGGTGAATATACTTGGTGCGATACTCAGATTATTGTCACCGCTTTTATAAAAGGAGTATAGCCGTATGGGCAGAAAAGACAACATTGCAGGAGACGGCAGGCGGGAACTTCAGAACGGAATAACCACATTATTTCTTATATATATGGGGGCTGCATATCCCCTGATAATGCATGACAAATATTTTGATATAACAGTAACCAAGTACAGGGCGTTCTATATTGCGCTGTGCATATATGCGGTGCTCATGGTGCTGGCGGTGCTGGTGGATGTGCTGGGACGGAATGTCAGCACAGGGCATGGGTCGCAGAGCTTAGGCGGGAATGAGGATGCTTCAGCAGGGGCGGCACATGGCAGCAGGTTTATCGGACGCCTGAGACATTTTATGGATATGCATAATATCATGACCATGGATATATTCATGGCAGGATTTGTTCTGGCAAATGTCCTGGCATTCTTTATGTCAGGGAATAAGGTAGCAGCATATACAGGCGAGGAGGGCAGAAGGTGCGGACTTCAGTTCGTGCTGCTGGCCTTTTTCCTGTATGTGTGTATGGCGAGATATTGCAGGATAAGGCGGTATGTGGTGGTCATATTCATGCTTGCGGGCTCATTTGTGGGAATTGTCGGCATATGCCAGTTCATGGGATATGATTTCCTTGGACTCAGGGAAGGGCTGATGCAGAGCATAAGAAATGTATACATATCCACATTTGGCAATATCGACATATTTGCAAGCTTCCTGTGCGTGCTGGTTCCGGTGGCAGCCGGGGCGTATATCAGCTCGGAGGGAAAAGAGAGCATAGTGATACGGATAACAGCAGTCATCGCTGTGCTCACAGGAACAGGAGCGGTGATCATATCCAATGCAAACCTTGCATATGCAGGCGTGGGTGGTGCTATGATTGTGGCATGGATATGGGCGTCATACCGCGGAAGAATAAGAGAATTTGCAGATGTATGCCTGGTTATGGCGTGCGGAGTCCTGGCGATCAGCATTATGCTGGGAAGAACGGATAACGGATATTCAGAACTTGACGGACTGAGCTGCTTTGTGAGTGACAGCCGGATGGTGTGGATAGTTTCCGTGGTCGTTCTCGTTGTATGGGCGGCCATAAGGCTGGCTTCAAAGTGGACTGTGAAGTTCCGCGGAAAGGCAGCTCTTGCTGTATCGGTTGGCGTATCACTTGCAGGCATCGTGGCTGTTGTTATATATGCGGCGCACAACCACATGTGTATATTTTCATTTGAAGATTCCTGGGGAAACTACAGGGGTTTTGTGTGGAGGAGACTCATGGAGGCGTACAGGGATTTCAGTGTTCCACAGAAGCTGTTCGGTTATGGAAATGAATCGGTGAAGTCGATCATGACTGATAGATACTACGACGATATGATGAATGCGGTGGGTGTTATATATGATAATGCTCACAATGAGTATCTGCAGTATCTGATAACCACAGGAATATTCGGTGCAGTGAGTTACGTAGGACTGCTGGTTACCACAGGTGGTGCTCTTGTGAGAACTGCGGTATCAGGAGCTGTGATGAATGAGAATGAAAGCATGAGCAGTCAATCCGCAGAAAAAAGATCAAAGGAGAAGGCAGCTTCGAGAGATTCAAGAACTGTAAGAGGTTCAAAGACAGGGACTGGCTTGGAGTGCCTGCTTGGATATGCTGAGGATGAGGGCAGTATGATAGCTGTTCTGCTCGGGATAACCGGGTATGCCGTTCAGGCATTTGTCAATCTTAACCAGTCGCTCACAACGCCATACATATTCCTGCTCATAGCCATGGCAGGAGGACTGTGCCGCAGATACAGGTGTCGATCAGAAATCGGCGGCAGAAAATGATGTGTGAAATATGATTTATAAGAAAATAATACAGGGAATTGTGTGTATATACTTGCCACAGTGCATAGCAAAATGTTATAATATTTGCCTGTGTGGTGCTAGTGAACCGCACATTGAATAAATAAATACAGGAGGTCTAGAGGGACATGCAGATTTATGACGAGCTTGTAGCCAGAGGGCTTATAGCGCAGACAACAGATGAAGATGAAATTAGAGATTTAGTAAATAATGGTAAGGCAGTATTCTATATTGGCTTTGATCCGACTGCTGACAGCCTGCATGTAGGCCACTTCATGGCGCTCTGTCTGATGAAGAGACTTCAGATGGCAGGAAACAAGCCTATCGCACTGATAGGTGGAGGTACAGCCATGATCGGTGATCCATCAGGCCGTACAGATATGAGACAGATGATGACAAAGGAGACTATCCAGCACAACGTTGACTGCTTCAAGAAGCAGATGAGCAAGTTCATAGACTTCTCAGAGGACAAGGCGCTTCTCGTCAACAATGCAGACTGGCTTCTCGACCTGAACTATGTAGATGTTCTCCGCGATGTTGGAGCATGCTTCTCAGTCAACAACATGCTTCGTGCAGAGTGCTACAAGCAGCGTATGGAGAAGGGACTCAGCTTCCTTGAGTTCAACTACATGATCATGCAGAGTTACGATTTCTACGCACTGTACCAGAAGTACGGCTGCAACATGCAGTTCGGCGGCGATGACCAGTGGAGCAATATGCTTGGTGGTACAGAGCTCATCAGAAGAAAGCTTGGCAAGGATGCATACGCCATGACCATCACACTTCTCCTCAACTCAGAGGGCAAGAAGATGGGTAAGACACAGAAGGGTGCTGTATGGCTTGATCCTAACAAGACATCACCATTTGAGTTCTACCAGTACTGGAGAAATGTGGCAGATGCAGATGTTCTGAAGTGCATCCGTATGCTCACATTCCTTCCACTTGAGGAGATAGATAAGATGGATAGCTGGGAGGGCAGCCAGCTCAACCAGGCAAAGGAGATCCTTGCATACGAGCTTACAAAGCTTGTACACGGCGAGGAGGAGGCTATGAAGGCTCAGGAGAGTGCAAGAGCACTGTTCTCCAAGGGTGTTGCAGCAGACATGCCATCAGTAACACTCACAGCAGATGACTTCAAGGACGGCGCCATCGATATCGTGTCAGTTCTCGTTAAGTCAGGTCTTGTTACATCACGTAACGAGGGCAGACGTGCCGTAGAGCAGGGCGGTGTTGCTGTGGACGGCGAGAAGATCGCAGATGTCCAGATTACAATTCCAGAGGAGAAGTTCGACGGAGAGGGCGTTGTTGTGAGACGTGGTAAGAAGAACTTCAGGAAGGTTAGTAAGTAAGAGTCGTTGATGCTTTGAGTGATATCAAGGCGAACGGCCAGTGGTTATTCAAAAAGGGAAGCGATGAGCTTCCCTTTTTATGTACTACAGAAGGGGATTAGAACTTGATGAATGACAAAACGGCAGATTCAAATAAAAGACGTTTGGCAGTCGCAGCTATCTCGGCTGTGGCACTCATAATACTTGTACAATTTGTGGATTCCTATTGCACTGAGATGTTCGGCAAGACGCAGTCACTTTCTGTTAGGACATTTCTCATGGATCCGCGTGGGATGAGTTCTGAAGCGGCGGTTGCATATATGAGCAGAGACATGCTGCCATTTTATCTTATCGGAGCGCTCACGCCATTTATCAGGTCATATACGGATATCATAGGCAGGAAGAAGATGATGATCATAAATGTGGCGCTTCTGGCTGTTGGAAGTGCAGTATGCCTGCTGGCAAACAATCTGTGGATATACCTGCTTGGCAATGGAATTCTCATACTGGGATATTCGCTGGACATACATCTGATATACATAGTCGATGCGGTAGATAGAAAACATCGAGGAACTGTCAGAGGAATCTGTGGTGGAGTGTCCATGGCAGCAGCCATGTGTATACCTCTGCTCAGGTCATTGTACGTGGATGGCGGCGGACATAATTGGCAGATCCTTTACGCTGTTGGAATTGTTGGCGGAGTAATAGGTATGGTACTGGTTATGTTGTACAGATTCCCGAATATAACTGGTTCTAAAGCTGCACCGAGTGTTGGCGGATCGGCAAACAGGAGTGAGGGAAAATCTGTGGACAGTACAGAATGTAACACAGATGATGGACATATACATTTTATAAAAACATTCAAAGATATATGCAGAGATCATGCAACCAGAAATCTTCTCATAAGCATAAGCGTGGTGGGGATGGCGACAGCAGGCATAACATATTACAATGAACCTTTGTGTGCCTTCTCAGGTATGGGAGAGGGCAATGTGAATACAGTGTTGCTCATACAGCCCATAGCATCATTGGCTATAAATGTTCTGACAGGAATACTTGCAGACAAAATGGAACGGAGATATGTGGTGCAGATGGGAATAGCGCTTAGCCTCATATCAGGTATGGCATTTACACTTGGAGTAGGGCATGGAGTTTCATCGGTGTTGCTGGGAATACTCTGGGGCTGCATGAATGGATTTTACTTTTCTGCGGAAGAACTGATAAATCTTATGGTCATGGAAAGTGTAGATATATCGGTCAGAGGAAGGGCGTCAGCCATGTCCACACTGTCATATGGAATAGGAGATCAGCTGGGGATATTTGCAATAAGTCTGGTTGTGGGAGCCCTTGGCATGAGATGGGCAAAATTGGTATTTCTCGTGTCGCCTCTTGTCATAGCGATGGTGGTTCTGAGAAGAAAAGAAATAGAAAAGAGAAGGAAACACGCTTAGTTGTTCAGCGTGTTTCCTTATTTTTATGTTCAACATTCAGCTTGCGGATGCTGGATTTGATCTTTCTGTATTTGAATAGTGGATACATTGCAAATGTCCACAGGGCATACACTGCGACAAGAATGGGCAGGCCTATCAGATTTCGGAGATTATTTGCGTGCCATACTGCCGTGCTCAGGTATGCGACAAATATACACAGCGCAACATCTGTGATGAGATGCAGCTTCTGATTCACGATATACATAGGATGATAACGGTCGTCAGGTGGCTGGATGTCCGATGTGGACAGGCTCTGTTCAAATTGACACAAATTGTAGTTATATATTCCTCTGGCAATCGCAAGCTCAGATATGCTGCCTGCGTACAGGTTGTGTCGGAACAGTGTTGCTACTTCATAATTATCAGAGTCAGGATTGCCGGCGTAGAATGAGAATTCGGCCATTTTCTGATAATGGGATCTCGCACGGAGAAGTATAAGTATGTTCAGAACACCGTTCAGCAAAATAAGGATCATTGTGACGGAATAGAGCATGGAAGCATTTGGCATTCTGAAATACTCCAGGTCAGGATTCACAAGCTGAAGGATCTCGGCGATCACACCTATGGATGAAAGAGTGACAATGAAAGCGGTTAGAGTAGCCCAACTGTATTTGGACGAATCCGCTACCTGATCATATATATGCCGGATGCAATCCTCACTGTAGTTTGTGAGCTTGTTGTAGCTGGTGTGTCTGAAAGAGTTCAGTCTGGAATCGTAATCCCATGAGCACATGCGCGCTACTCCGAATCTGGACGCAGGAACATGACCTGGCAGATCCGAGGAGAAGAAAGCATCATACCTTTTGTAGGTAATATGGTCATGAACCATGCTGTCGATAAGCATAACTCCACCAAATGATAAACTGACGAGAGCCACCAGCAGAGGAAAGCTGTTAAATACAAATGACACAACAATATACAGAATACTCACCATACAGAACAAGGTGATGATGACTCGTCTCCCCTGTTGTATATCATTAAAAGATCTCGAACAGTTCTGAAAATGATTATATGTAATGCTATAGGTGTTACTGTTCTCATCAAGCACGGAATGTTCAAGTATCAGGCTTAGCTCCGAATACTTCTTGTGCAATGAGAATGGAATAAATCTCAAAGCTGTCAAAATGATGGATGCACACAGCATGACAATACTGAACAGCGTCCCCTTTGTGCTTGTCGCCTCATAGGAACTGATCCAGGTAGAAGAGAAGATGGTTGCAAGCATCTGTACAGAGTAAAGGACTATCAGTGTATATGTTGCAAATGCCTGTAGCTTGTCAACCCTCCTGGCATCATTCATTAGCTTCTGAAAATGTGGGTTGTTCAGATCAGTCACGGGATGTGCGACCTTAGGTTCTTTGATATTTCTTGTTATTGCAACCTCCGATGCATATGCAGGGAAATTCACATCATCAAAAAGCGCATACAAAAGGATCGTAGCAAGGTATTCTGATGGTGAGGTGCATTTGAACAAAGAGCAATAATGTGTAAGATTGTTGTCGGTTGACAGGACATTGCTCAGATATGACTGCAGTGAAACTATAAAATCAGAGTCCAGTGCGCCTTTTGTTTCTATAAGATTGTCAAGATGAGCACACAGCTTGTCGTAATCTATCGCATTCAGCAGAGCTCTTATAGGAAGAGGCTGCTCGTTTCCGGAAAAGTTCTTATTTGCCAGGTTGGAAAAGAAAACACTAAGCTTCGTGCCTGTAGGATAGCTCTCGTCAGGATGGATGAGATAGTACAGAGGTTTCTGGGCTGAATCTGCATCCTTCTTAAGCCATTCTATATCCGCATCCTTGAAGACGGAAAATGACATTATTTTGTCAATATCGTCATATTGGTTCGGATTCTGTGAAAATAATAATTGGCTGAAAGTATGTTTGTTGGAGTATGAAGACGTCTGTGGAACAATGGGAATGTTAAGCCCCAGATGCTCTGTGAAAAGTTCCTCCAGAGAGCATATGTGTTCCGCCGGTCTGGTACGATATTTCATCTTTTGTTTCCCCCTCATGGAAATGAAATAGGTTGGTTTAGTAAATATATGTGCTAAGCACTATATGAATATATAACAAAAAATGAGCTATTTCAACATAACAAAGGATATATTTCGACAAAATAGAATAAGGAATTTTCAATAACGAAAATAGACAATGAAACATGCAATATAGACAATGGTATGTCTGGAGTGCGGATTACATTGCCTGAAAGTCATATTACTTCAGACTCTATAATATCAGGTAATAATTGATAAAGATCATTTATTTCTTTAAATTGATATGCAATGAGGCGGAGAACCGCATAGATAAATGAGGGGGAGAGAATTCAATATGACAATAGGCGTATGCGATGTAAATCCAGACGAGACGCAGAGAACAGTATATTTCCTGCGCTCTCAAATTAAAAACAACATTATTGATAACGAAAATGTGAGATTTGTTTCATATAACCTTGATTCAGTAATGCTGGATATCGACTATCAGAAGTTCGACTGTGACATCTTTATAACAGAGCTTCTGTATCCAAATGGCAAGAATGGTGTGAACCTGGCAAAGAGGATCAATGCCGTAGCTCCATCTTGCAAGATTCTTTTTTATGTAAACAAAATCCCTGAAGAACTGGACATATACGAGGCGAATCATGTGAATTGTATGCTTAAAGGCAGGCATGATGCAAGACTTGTGACATTCATGAATGATCTTGTGGAGAAGATGAACAATGATGACAAGAAGCAATTCATCAAAATCCGATATGACAGGAACGTCAATATCCTTGATTGCCGCGACATAATGTACATCAAAATAGAGAACAGAGTAACGATATATTACACAAATAGAAAAAATGACCAGCGTGATGGCAAATATTACGAATACAGACCTCTCAGCGAGATCATGAAAGACCTTCCGGATAATTTCGTGAGATGCTCAGCCGCTGCGGTGGTTAACAGAGATTATATCAGTAATTATAATCATCAGACCATTACGATGGTTGATGGGGAGGAGATAAAGATTGGAAGACGGTATGGAGGGATTGTTAATAGAGCATCAAATAATGTCAAATAGACATGATAAAAAATATTTACAATATAATATGGTAATATTTACTATATGTTAGACTATAAAAAGTCACGACTATTTTGAAAAAATATGATATTGAATCTGATTTTAGGCTTATTAGGAGAAATGACGGAAAGGAAAAATTAGTTTGGGCAAAATTAACAAAAAAGTTATAGTTGTTTTTTCTACAATAATTATATTTATTATTTTATTTAGTTTGTATTTAAAAACAAATAGCAACAACAATCATTCAAATTATAATGGAGAGAATTCTCCGGTTGATGTATCAGAGAGTGTGGGAGATATAGAGACAAATAGTTCCATAGATGGGAATAATGAGCAAAAACCTATATTACGCATAGAAGATTCAAAGGGAAAAAAAGGCGGGGACGTGGTTGTTAAGGTGAATATCGAGAATAATCCTGGAGTATTAGGTATGAAGTTTTCTATATTCTTTGACGACAGTGTTTTGACAATAAAAAGTGTAGATAATGGAGATGCAATAAAAGATGTGTTAACAATGACATCATCAAATAATTTGATAAATGGTAGTATTTTTTTGTGGGATGGACAGGAAATAAAAGAGTCGGAAATCCGAGATGGAGAGATAATGGTACTTCAATTTTCTGTTAACAATGCTGCCACTGTTGGGAAATATCCAATAACAATTATATGTGAAAAGGGGGATGCTGTAGATGAAAACTTGAAGCCAATAGAATTTGTAATTATTGATAATTACATAGAAGTAACAGAATAATGAGAAAGGAGATATTGTATGAGAGGGAAAAGAGTTTTATCAATTATACTGTCGTTGGCTATGATTATAACTTTCTTTGCTCCAGTTAAAGTACAGGCAGCAATAAAAAATGCCTCCTTAACTGTAGAAGAAGGGAAAGCTGTAAATGGTGATACGGTTGAAGTGAAAGTGGAAATTACCAATAACCCAGGAATTATGGGAGCGGTAATTAAAGTTGAATATGACGATGGTTTGGAATTAATAGATTCCAAATCTGGAGATGCGTTTGCTGGTATGAGCATGACAAAACCAGGCAAATATGTTTCGTCATGCAAGTTTGTATGGGATGCAATGGATATGTCCTCAGATACTGTAAAGGATGGAGAAGCATTGGTGTTATCATTCAAGGTTTCAGACACTGTTGATGTGGGAACAGAACTTGGAATTAGGCTATCCTATGCAGACGGAGATGTAATTGATAGTGATTTGAATCCAGTCAATCTGACAATTGAAAATGGAAAAATCACAGTGGTGGACAATTTTGTACCGGGAGATGTAAATGGAGATACAAAGGTAGATATTACAGATGTAATTCTAGTGCGTAGATATCTTGCAACTGGATATGATGTATCCATAAACACAGATGCAGCAGACGTAAATGCTGATGGAAAAGTAAATGCAACAGATGTAATCCTTATGAGAAGATTTATCGCAGGCGGATATCTTGGTGACGATGGACAACCTTTGGAGCTTAAGTCAGGAAAACCATCATTAAATAAGTGTGCACACGACATGACTGCTACAAGTTACAAAGCTGCGACATGTACAGAAGATGGAAATATAGCATATTGGCACTGCGAAAAGTGTGGAAAGTTCTTTAGAGACGAGAATGGAAACACTGAGGTACCTGAGGCTAATCTTGTAATACATGCAAAAGGACATACACCAGTAATAGATCCTGCTGTTGAGCCAACTGCTGGTAAGCCGGGGCTTACAGAAGGAAAGCACTGTTCAGTATGTAATACAGTTCTTGTTGCGCAGGAACCGATATACCAGAACATGTACGAGATCAAGTACTATATTGATAACGGAGATGACTATATTGCCAAGCAGAAAATAGAAAATAAAAACCCAGCTTCTTTAGCAGAGGGTAAATCATTATACCTTCAGAATATATCTGTTGATGGATATATGTTCCTTGGCTGGTATGATGGGGCAGGTGACAATGCAACACAGGTAAAGAAGATAGAAAATATAGATCATCCGATGGAATTGTATGCTCACTGGAAGAAGATAGAGTATACTATTCAGTTCAAATCTGATCTTGTACCAGAGAATGCGATAAAGTATACCACAAAAGAGGGAAAAATTCTTCCTGTACCTACGCTTGATGGTTATACTTTTGCTGGATGGACAGATTTTGATGGAAATACCTACACTCAGATTAAACCAGGCACAAAAGGCGATATCACATTATATGCAAACTGGATAAGTGACAGAAACAGAGCTTGGGCAAAGAAAGATTATGGTCAGCCGTTTGTATATGATGATAATGGATTGATATTGTTCTCCTATGAAATTGGCGAAATCAGAGATGTACCACTTTATGAGATAGAGAACTTTGGTAAGATAAACAAAGATGGTGTGAGCAAGACAGTGACTAAAAAGTATTCTGTAACAACTTCCGAGCAGCTTATGAAATCTTATACAAAAACTGTTGAAAATGCCACCACAAAGACATCATCATGGTCATTGTCAGATGGATGGTCAAAGAGTCTGGATGTAAGTGATGAATGGTGTGAGCAAAATGGCATGACGCGGGAAGAGGCTCAGCGTGTAGGAAAAACCGATACAGGAAATTGGTATGTTAGTAACAATAAGGGTGGTTCGACATCAAGTTCGACAATAGATTCAACGGATACTTACAATTTAATAACTAAAAACAATAATACTCATTCTTGGAGTGATGATTATCAAGAAAAGCAGGAACATGGTGATGATGTAAAAACAACCGAAAATTGGGGAGTTGGGCTAGAGGTATCAGCCAAATATCATGCTGATGCTGGAGTAAATTTAAAGGGACTGTCTGCAGGTGGTGGTTATGAAGTCGGAGGTAAATTGTCCGGACATTATGAAAATGGAAAGGAAACTACCACAAAGGGTGATGATACCACAACTATGAAGGGTTCTGTAAATGATTCCGGTAGTAGCTCACAAGAGGGTACCGTGCAGAATCATACAACAAACACAATAAATACCTCCACATGGAATACAGAATCAGGATATAGTTCAAGTTCTACAGTTAGCCAAGATAAGTCTATTTCATCTGCTGTATCGAGTTTGATAAGTAATACAACAAAATATGGCGAGAGCTATATAAAGAATGGAAGTACTGAAAATACGCAGGGGTTAACAGAAACATCATCTGATTCAGATGTCTATTCATCAGCTGTGACGTATTCTACAGTCACAGCTAAAGAAGAAGAGGTGACATATACAACTACAAATACAAAGTCTGGATATCACAGATGGGTTATGGCGGGAACTGCCCATGTATTTGGTGTAGTAGGATATGACATAGCAAGTGATAGTTACTTTACATATACATATAGCATAATGGATGATGAAATGCATAGGTTCGAAGATTATTCATATAATACCGCAGCTTTCGACGATAATCAGAATGGTATTATTCCGTTTAATATTCCAGTTGATGTTGAGAACTATGTTAAACAGCGTGTATTTTCAACAGAAGGATTGGAAGTTGATACAGATGGAAATATTACGAATTATATAGGTAGTGATAGTGCGGTATTTATTCCAGACTATATGGTTGTAGACAATCATGATGGAAGTAATAGTGTAATAAAGGTAACTGGACTTTCAGAAAATGCATTTAAGGGCAATACCAAGATTACAGGTGTAAAAATGTCTAGATTTATCACAGATGTTCCTAAAAATGCATTCAGAGGATGTACAAATCTTTGGGATATTCTATTTTATGGTTCATCAGTTGGCGACAATGCATTTAGAGATTGTCCATTATTGGATACATGGGATATAAGTTCAGCAATTACAAAGCTTGGAAGCAATGCTTTTGGAGGTGCTAAAAAATTCACAATTAAGGCAGCAAATTCCTCTATTGTTAAAAGTGCAATAGATTCCGGTGCTGCGGATATAACAATAGGCTTGGACAAGATGAGTGATTCTATAGATGGCAATAAATATACAACATCGAGGAATACAAAGTCACTTAGATTAAATGCTTACGGAAAAACTTTCAAGAATATTGTTATTAATTCTGACGCAGATAAAACAGTGATTAACAGAATGAACATTGAGAATAGTGGTGATATTCCATTACAGATATCATCCCCAGATATAACAATAAATCAGAGTAAGATCACAAACTCAGGTATATGTGCAGCATTTACAGCAGACAATTTGACACTTGATTTGTACGGACCATCAACTATGGTGAGCGGTGGACCAAATACTCTGTTCTGTAAGGATACCAAAGTAGTCCGTACATCATCTGGACTTAAGACATCTCTTACGTTGAATGGTAATCTGGTAACATGTGGAGCGATAACAGATCCAAATAAGTTTATACAGTTTGCAAGTGGATCAAATGGAAGAATTGTTGAAGTAGACAGTGATACATTTGATAAGATGATGAAGGCGTATACACTGACATTCAATGCAAATGGAGGAACGTTTACAGGCAGTAGTTCAAGGCAGGTAAATAACGGAGATAAGATAGGTGAGCTTCCAACACCGACAAGAACAGGATATGATTTCCTCGGTTGGTATGATGGCAATACAAAGGTTACAAAGGATACTGTATATTCATCTGGAGTAGACGTAGCATTAACAGCTAAGTGGAAAGTTAAGGAGTTTACAGCAAAATGGAATAATGTTACAGGCTGCAACATTACGGTAAAGAGGACCAGCTCGCCACTTAAGAATGCAACACTTGGAAATATTTCAAATGGAGCAACGGTATATTATTCAGACAAGCTGGAGATATCTTACACGGTTTCAAACGGCTATAAGATAAAGAACACAGGTGTTACAAGTATAACTGTTCAGAATAATGTTACAAGCCAGAATATTTATGCCACAGTTGGCAAGCTGTCAGACGGATGGGTACTTGCATCTGAGATGCCATCAGGTGCCACAGTCCTTGATGAAAAATGGACATATGACAAGACAACAAAGATTACGTCTGATAAGGATAATGTTGAAGGATATACACTCTATGATAGTTCCTATGTATGGTCTGACTATGGCGCATGGAGTTCTTGGTCGAATTCCTATGTTGGATCTAGTGATTCAAGAAATGTAGAGACAAGAAACATTGCGGCAACATACAAGACGCAGTATCAATACTCAAGATACTATGGCAAGAGTAGTTCTTGGTATTTATCTATGCCGTACTCATCTGGTGTGTGTACTACTCTTGAATATACAAATTGGCTTGATAATCCACTACCATATGATACATCAGATTCTGATGGTGCTCAGTATGGTAGAGGATATAACGCAGATGGTGTGAAGGTTACAAATAGAAACGGTTCCAGATGGGATATTCCTTGGTTTAACCAGAATACCAGACAGGCTCAGGTGACTGCTGCGTATACACAGTATAGATATAGAGACAGATCCAAGATCTATACATATTATTTGAAGAAGACAGAATCACTAGAGTCAAGCACACAGGTTACTGCTTCTGATGGAATCGATAATATCCAGAGATGGGTTAAGTATGTAGTATATTGATCGGATACATGGGAAAGGAGATAAGTTATGAAGACTAAGATTCTTATAATACTATCATTTATCTTATTGTGTATCTGTACTCCTATAAGTGCCTTGGCAAGTGAAAGCGACACTACAAAGATAGAGGTCGAGAGTGTTGTAACTGAGGCAGGAACTACAAAGGATGTGGATATATCAATTAAGAACAATCCGGGTATACTTGGATGTAAGCTTACAGTAAATTATGATTCAAGGCTTGTGCTAAAATCAGCAAATGCTGGAGAAGCATTTTCGGCACTTACATTGACAAAACCTGGTGTGCTCGAAAACTCATGCAGCTTTGTTTGGGACGCAATAGAGCTTAGTTCTAAAGATATCAAAGATGGGGTAATACTTACACTCACATTTGATGTACCAGCGGATGCAAAAAGCGATGATAATTTTGCAGTAGATGTTGTATGTGAAGATGCTGTAAATACAGATTTATCTGCTGTTTCAGTGAAAAATGGAGCAGGGCAGATTACGATTGAGAAAAAAACTACAGTGGGAACACTTGACAAGCTTATCGCTGATAAGACAAAAACTTCATATGCTGTCGGAGAAAAAATAACATTAGATGATATTGCGGTTACAGCAATGTATTCAGATGGAACAAAGAAGACAGTTTCAGATTACAAGACAAATGCAGGCTCAATTGATATGAGTACAGTAGGAAAGAAGACACTTACTGTGACTTACACAGACGGAGGAATCACCAAAACTGCAGACATTGAGATTGAAGTTAAAGCAAACGAAAGTGTAAACAATACCAAAATTGTTGTCAGCAACAATCTGTCACTGCCAGGGGATCATATTGATGTGGATATATCAGTTGCAAATAATCCTGGAATATTAGGCATGACATTGATGCTACAGTATGATTCAAAGCTGACTCTTGTCTCAGCGAAATCTGGAGAGGCATTTGATATGCTTGCGATGACAAAGCCGGGAGTTTTAGAGTCCGGATGTAAGTTTGTCTGGGATGGAACAGAATTGGATGAGAAGTCTATAAAAGATGGAACTATTCTGACATTGACATTTGAAATATCTAAAGAGGTTAAGGCGGGAGAGAAGTATATTATATCTGCTTCATCAGAAGATGCGGTTGATATGAACTTGAATCCAGTAAAGATTACAACACAGAGTGGGTCGTTGTCTATAGGTGATGATAGTTCAATTGTAGACAATGAGTTGATAGGTATTACTGCAACAAAAGAAAAAGTTAGATATGAAAAAGGAAGTATTATAAATCTGGATGATTTAATAGTTGTAGCTGAATATAAAGGAGGACTATATAAAGAGGTTAAAGATTATACGACAAATGTTAACGACATAGATATGAGTATTGTTGGTGATAAGATATTGATTATAACCTATTCAGATCTAGAGGTAACAAAAACTGCAAGTATTAATATTAGTGTAGTTGATAAAAGAGATAATCATGAAAATCATAAGGGATATTCTCTTGTAAAGGAAATTCCAGCTACATGTGTGTCAGATGGAAAAAAAGCGTATTATAGATGTAATGAGTGTGACAGGATATTTGAGGATAAAGAAGGTAAAAAAGAGATTGAGAAGCCGATTGTAATACCAAAGACAGGTCACACATATAAAAATATAATAACTGCGGCTACGTTAAAAAATAATGGATATTCTATAAAAAAATGTACAGTGTGTCAGGCAGAATATGATAGAGATGTAATTTACAGCGTTAAATCTGTCAATTTGACTAAAAATTCATTTGATTTTAATGGGAAGACGCAGAAACCATCGGTAGTGGTAAAAGATTCTACAGGCAAAACAGTTCCGAAAACTGAGTACAATGTAATTTATAGTAAAGATACAAAGTCTATAGGAAAACATGTAGTAAAAATAGTATTTAAGAATAAATATTCTGGAAGCATTGAGAAATATTATAATATTGTTCCGGTATCAACAAAAATAACTAAGATGATAAATACATCGGCAGGAATAAAAATTACATGGAACAATAAATCCTATGATGGATACAGGATATATAGAAGTCTTAATGGCGGCGGATACAAATTGTTAAAGAATATAAATCATAATACGACGAATTCTTGGATAGACAAAAATGCAAGAATAAATGGAAACAGATATTCATATGTAGTTTGTCCGTATAAAGTAGTTAATGGAGTGGTATATGCATCTTCAAAGAAGGAAAAGAGACAAGGGGTATTCCTTAAAAGAGGAAGGATTGTTAGCGTTGGGACTCCATCATCTAGAAAAGTAAGAATAAAATGGGGAAAAAATAGTGCCGCAACTGGTTATCAAGTACAGTATAGTACTAGTAAAGTGTTTACATCAGCAAAAACCTATACTTATAGAAAAGATGCTATTGTAACAGCATCGTATGGAAAGTTGAATAAGGGAACTACATATTATTTTAGAGTCAGATCTTATAAGAAAACTACTACTAATATTTATGGAGAGTGGAGTGCAGTTAAATCTATAAAAGTTAGAAAGTAAATTCAAAGGTAATAAGAGATTGTTATAGAAGGCCAGAATGCTACAATATGTATAGCTTTACGGAGAATTAGTATTGCAATATATATTGTGTATTCTGGCTTTTGGTTTATAATTATGAAATATATACTGATGTATATAAAATCGAGGAGGTAAAGAATGAAACATAATCCACAAACAAAAAAACAAATTACCAGTCCGGCCATCCCCGCCTTCATAACATCAGCCGTCTGTTACGCGGCAATGAGGGCAATAATGGCAAGAACAGAAAACGCATTCTTTGCCGGATACATAGGTGGAGTAGGGACAGTGGATCAAGTAAAACATATTCTAATATGTATTCTTATTGGTGTGATACTTTTTGTATTGCCTCTTGAAAAAATATGCGACAAGACATATTGCGTGATATGTTACTGCGGTTCTCTTATGACAGATAAAAAGAAGTACTGGGATGGAACTGCAGTATTCTTACTTGTGTTTTTGTATGCGTTGGTTTGCTGGGCGGGAACAGTGTTTTCCCTATGTACGGACAGTGGATTTGATGATGGTGGCCACTGGGGCTTATTTGGATCTGGAAGTGACAGGATATATGCGCTGGTTATAACGATACTTGCATTTGTAGTGATGATAAAGGGCGTAGATCTGATAAAAAACAACTGGGCTGGAGTGCTGATATGGTTCCTGGTTGAATTGGCAAATGTGACAAGCGTAAAGCTTGTGACAGGTAAAGATGATCTTACATTTGCAATTGTTTGTGCTGAAACTGTTATGTTTATTATATATATGGCGGTGCAGTACAGTTTGAATATTGCGATGTGTCTTGTATCATTACTATGTGGAGCAATAATGATGTTTGCTGGATGTGAGGATATATTTACCAGTAAGCATAAGATGTCAGGTGCGGCACTTGTAAGTGATATTTTTTGAAGCAAGATACAATATTACAATAATTGAAAAACAGGCGGGAATTCCTGTGTGTATATTGTGGTTTGTATTATTTGCGATTTTGTCAGTTGCAGTTATTGGGGCTGCAGCAAAGCTTATGAGGGTGTCTGCTAGGCGCGGGACATTTGTGTTAGGAATATATATGATCGGTGCATTTCTGCTCATATACACAGTATTGGCGGAGCTGGGAATTATCAAGCCAGCGGAGACGTTGTTGCTTCTTATAGATGTGGTAATTCCAGTTATGATATTGTGCCTTAGAATGTTTGTATTTAGAACTGGCAACGATAATATATAAGCTATAATAAATATAGTTCACCGGAGTAAATATAATTTAGTATGGTGAACTATTTTTATTTGCAATATTGAGTATTCAGCTTGACGCACGATTGAAAAATTATTACTCTGATGATAGATGAAAAATAAAGAAGTATCGAAAAGGGGAGATATATACATATATGGAACAATATAACGAGAACAAAATAAGAGGCAATTATCATAAGCTGACCCAGCTTCTTATCTCCCGACACCTCACCATCACCACCATGGAATCTGCCACCTCAGGGCAGATTGCATCCCTCATCACCGACACGGAAGGTTCCTCTGCAGTGCTGAAAGGTGCATTTATCACCTACTGCAATGAGGCGAAGATCATGCAGGGGGTTCCCGCAGAGATCATAGACAAGTATACAGTCTATTCAAAGGAAACTGCAGGTTCAATGGCGCAGGCGTGTAGAAAGGCGTATAATGCGAATATAGGGATCGGCGTGACTGGAACCATGGGAAATGTGGATCCGGCAAATCCAGACGCTTCGATTCCGGGACAGGTATACTTTGCCATAGATATAGATGGTGATGTGGAAGAGTATTATGTGGAGCTCCTGCCTCAGCAGACAAGACTTGCATATAAGCTGGCGGTGGCGGAGAAGATATATGAGGAGCTTATTAAGAGGCTGGACTGATAGAACGATTGTCAAAGGATGTATAAATGTTATATCTCATATCCGACATCCACGGAGATGTCATGTCATTCAGAAAAATGTTGAAAAAGATAAGCTTTGATCCAGCCGTGGACCACATGATAGTCATGGGAGACATATTTGACTGGAACGATGAGGGAATTTCTCTTCTTGAGTTTATGTCGGACTATCTTGTGGATGGTTCCATGCAGCTCATAAAGGGTAATCATGAACTGTTTGCCCAGATGTACATAGAGGGAAGCATGTCAGAGAGACAGTGGATCATATTCGGCGGTGGTGGCACCATCAGGGATATCAAGAAGCTCAATGTAGATGAACAGATGAAACTGCATGGGTTTCTTGCACATCTGCCACATTACACAGAGATACATTCGCCAAAGTACGGAGTTTGTGTTGTCACCCATCCGGGAATTCATTGTGGCTCGTATGTCAGAAACGCTGATAGGACGATCAACATTACCGAGTCTATTACGAATGCCGTGGGAAGAGATGAATACAGGTTTCTCATATCGCCGGATATCCACAATGTTCCGTTTTCGGATAAGAAGGCATTTGACAGGTATGTGTTCTGCGGACATGTGACGACGAACAGACTCAATGAAGATCATTCATATAACGCTTATGTGACATCATACTATACGGATCTCGACTGCGGAAATGGAGAGAGAAACAGGGGCGGAAAGCTGGCGTGCTATTGCGTGGACGATGACAGTATTTTTTATATATGAGATTTTTTTAAAATTAGGGGTTGATTTTTGAAAGAATATGGAGTATTTTATATTCAACAATTAGATGATACGAAATGGACAAAGGTGTTCTCAAGAAGGAGGACACCTTTCTCTTTTTTTGAGGATACGTTAAGGATTCATTTTTAATCAAGAAAAGGAGTAGTAATTATGATGAACAAAATTTCGGCCGTATTTGGCTCACACGTATTCTCAGATCAGGTCATGAGAGAGAGACTTCCAAAAGCAGTTTACAAGTCACTCAAGGCGACTATTGACAAGGGCGAGCCTCTCGATACATCAATCGCAGATTCAGTTGCAGCAGCCATGAAGGAATGGGCAATGGAGCTTGGTGCAACACATTATACACATTGGTTCCAGCCACTTACAGAGACAACAGCAGAGAAGCACGACTCATTCGTAAGCACAGTCGGTGATGGCGGCGTTATCCTCCAGTTCACAGGCAAGGAGCTCATTAAGTCAGAGCCGGATGCTTCATCATTCCCTTCAGGCGGTCTTCGTGAGACATGCGCAGCAAGAGGATATACAGCATGGGATTGTACATCACCAGCATTTGTAAAGACAACGGATGAGGGAACATGTATCCTCTGTATCCCGGCAGCATTCACATCATATACAGGAGAGTCACTTGACTACAAGACACCTCTTCTCCGTTCAATGGATGCCATCAGCAAGGAAGCCCTCAAGGCTCTTGCAATGTTCGGCAACACAACAGCCAAGAAGGTTACTTCATCAGTTGGTCCTGAGCAGGAGTACTTCCTGATAGATAAGAAGAAATTTGCAAAGAGAACAGATCTTAAGCTCTGTGGACGTACACTTTTTGGAGCAATGCCTCCAAAGGGACAGGAGCTTGATGATCAGTATTTTGCAGCGATCAAGGATAAGATCGCATCATACATGACAGAGTTGAACGAGGAGCTGTGGAAATACGGCATCCTTGCAAAGACACAGCACAATGAGGTTGCACCTGCACAGCATGAGCTTGCTCCAATCTTCTCAACAACCAACATCGCTACAGATCAGAACCATCTGGTTATGGCAACTATGAAGAAGATAGCTGCAAAGCATGACCTTGAGTGTGTACTCCATGAGAAGCCATTTGCCGGTGTAAATGGTTCAGGTAAGCACAATAACTGGTCGATCTCAACAGACGAGGGCGAGAACCTCATCGATCCAGGCAAGCATCCTGAGACAAATCTTCAGTTCCAGTTCTTCCTGGCAGCAGTCCTGGCAGCAGTAGATAACAACGCTGAGCTTCTGAGACTTTCCGCTTCATCAGCAGGAAATGATCACAGACTTGGAGCTAACGAGGCACCTCCAGCAATCATCTCAGCATTCCTTGGAGAGCAGCTCCAGTCGATCGTTGAGCAGATCATCGAGAAGGGTGAGGCTACAGAGTCACCAAAGGGCAAGACATATGTATCAGGTGCATCAACACTTCCTACATTTACAATGGATGCCACAGATAGAAACAGAACATCACCATTTGCATTCACAGGTAACAAGTTCGAGTTCAGAATGGTTGGTTCAACACAGTCCATCGCATTCCCAATGATGGTACTTAATACAATAGTTGCAGATCAGATCAAGAAGATGACAGATGAACTTGAGGGCGCTGACGATTTCGAGACAGCCTGCAAGGCACTCATCAGAAGAGAACTCACAGCACATCAGAGAATCATCTTCAATGGCAATGGTTACTCAGATGAGTGGGTTGAGGAGGCAGCAAAGCGTGGTCTTCCAAATATCAAGTGCATGGTTGATGCTGTTCCTTATCTTGCAGCAGATAAGAGCGTTAAGATCTTCGAGAACCTTGGAGTTATGGATAAGGCAGAGCTTGAGGCGAGAGCTGATGTAATGCTTGAGAACTATGCAAAGAAGATCAACATCGAGGCACTCACTATGATAGAGATGTCTAATGAGGAGATCATTCCTGCAGTTATGGAATATCAGGCAGAGCTTGCAAAGGGTGCAGCTGAGATCAAGGCTCTCGGAATTGATCCTACAGTTCAGGTATCACTTCTGAACACTATCTCAGAGAAGCTCACAGAGCTCAAGAGCGCTACAGTAGCCCTTGAGGAGCTGGTTGCAAAAGCATCAGATTACGAGGGAGATACAGAGGCCTGGGCTAAGTATTTCCACAACACAGTATTTGCAGCATTTGACACAGTGAGAAAGCCTGCTGATGAACTTGAGAAGGAACTTCCAAAGACAGCTTGGCCATTCCCAACATACGAGCAGCTGTTATTTGAGCAGTAAAACATAGATTGAGTTTGCTAATCCTACTAAATTTTATATAAAATAGCTTAGAGGCATCCTGTCTGCGGTATCGCAGGCGGGGTGCTTTTTGCGCGTTAAAATCCCGTCAAGCGCGCACATGCGAGAGCTTGCTCGCGGCATGTAGCGCATTTGACGGGATGACGCGACATGAACACGAAGGCCGATAGGCCGGAGTGTGAATGCCGCGTAGAATTGCGGGAGCACGAAGTGCGAAGCAATTCGGTATTAACGCGCAATGCGGTGGAGAAGTGCGAAGCAATTCGGTATTAACGCGCAAAGCGCGAGAGAAGTGCGGAGCGGAGGAGCAGGCACCTCCGTCCCCACTTGCCCACCTCCACAAATTCTGCTATTATATACAAATGTGTTGTGATGTATTTTAGGGCGTATGCCACCAGAATAGGAGCATAATTTGAAGAATTTATATATAGCAGAGAAGCCAAGCGTGGCGAGGCAGTTTGCCGACGTGCTGGGAGTGAAGGGCAATGCGGGAAATGGTTACCTGGAGTCGGATACAGCGGTTGTCACATGGTGTGTCGGACATCTGGTCACCATGAGCTACCCGGAGGTCTACGATCCGAATCTTAAGAAGTGGAGCCTTTCAACTATTCCATTTATTCCAACTGAATACAAATATGAAGTTCTTCCTGACACAAAGAAGCAGTTCAATATCGTTGCGGGATTGCTTACCCGCGATGACGTAGGCTGTATCTATGTGGCAACGGATTCAGGACGAGAGGGAGAATACATATACAGGCTTGTGGATTCAATGGCTCACGTAACCGGCAAGGAGAAACGCCGTGTGTGGATCGATTCACAGACCGAGGAGGAGATCCTCAGGGGAATCCGTGAGGCGAAGCCGCTCTCAGAGTACGACAGTCTCAGCGACGCAGCGTACCTTAGGGCCCAGGAGGACTACCTTATGGGTATCAACTTTTCAAGGGCGCTGTCGCTGAAGTTTTCAAATGTAGTCCAGAGGTATCTCGGCATGGACAGATGTGTCATAGCCGTGGGCCGTGTCATGACCTGTGTCCTCGGTATAATAGTGAAGAGAGAGCGTGAGATCAGGGAGTTTGTAAAGACTCCGTTCTACAGACTCGTTGCAAATGTGGGCGAGGAAGGACAGACATTTGACGCAGAATGGAAGGCAGTGAAGGGCACAAAGTATTTCGAGTCGCCCCTTCTGTATAAGGAGAATGGATTTAAAGAGAGACCCGCAGCGGAGCAGCTTCTGGCGGAGCTGAAGGCAGGGGAGCCCGAGGCTGTGGCCCAGGCTGTGGAGCGCAAGAAAGATAAGAAACAGCCTCCGATGCTGTACAATCTGGCGGAGCTTCAGAATGACTGTTCATCACTTTTCAAGATCAGTCCGTCCGATACTCTCAAGATAGTCCAGGAGCTCTACGAGAAGAAGCTGGTAACCTATCCGAGAACAGATGCCAGAGTGCTGTCAACGGCCGTGGCAAAGGAGATAGGACGGAACATATCGGGACTTAAGAATTTCCAGCCTGTGGCAGAATTTGCACAGGGGGCCATGGAGAGCGGCACATATAAGGGAATCGCAAAGACGAAATATGTGAACGATAAGCAGATCACCGACCACTACGCCATCATACCTACCGGACAGGGCTTTGGAGCACTTAGAAGTCTGGCACCTACAGCTCTCAAGGTATATGAGATCATATGCAGGAGATTCCTCAGCATATTTTACCCTGCTGCGGAATACCAGAAGGTTGCAATGACACTCTCCAAGAACGGAGAGAAGTTGTTTGCCAACTTCAAATATCTGATAAACGATGGCTATCTTAAGGTGGCGGCCAACAGCTTTTCCAAGAAGAAGGACGATGTGAAGTACAGCCCTGAATTCATAGCAAGGCTTGCGAAGATAAAGAAGGGTGACAAGCTGAGTGTCCAGGGAATCGACATAAAGGAGGGGGAGACATCCCCACCTAAGAGATACAACTCAGGATCACTGATCCTGACCATGGAGAATGCCGGACAGTTCATAGAGGATGAGGCGCTCAGAGAGCAGATCAAGGGAGCTGGAATCGGAACAAGTGCCACAAGAGACGGGATCATCACCAAGCTGGAGAAGAACAAATATATATCGCTGAACAAGAAGACACAGATAGTGACCCCGACATTCCTTGGGGAGATAATATACGATATAGTATATTATTCCATCAACGGTCTGCTGAGAGCGGACCTGACGGCGAGCTGGGAAAAGGGGCTTGAGGGTGTCGCTGAAGGTCAGATATCCAAGCAGGAATACACGGATAAGATGACTACATTTGTCACCAAATACACAAACCTTGTGAAGCAGATACAGAACCAGAATGGAATAACAGGGGTATTCGACAAAACGAAGGTGTTCTACGCCAAGGGCGGAGGTGCCCAGAAGAAGGAGACAAGAGCCACAGCCAGAACAGGCGCAAAGGCGGAGAAGAATGCGGATACACAGTGATTGCACATACTGATTCAAAGGTGTATAACATAGTATGTATCAGTTATATGTGATAGAAAAGGAGACTATTATTATGGAAGATATACAGTCAGTTGTAACAATAAAGGAGCTCTACAGCCTGGATCAGACCATGGCAAAGCCTCTTCTTGAGAAGCTTACCTATCCATGGGAGGCGCTTCCACTTATCAAGGATTTCGTGCTTGAGCTTGGAAAGAGTCTGGACAAGGATGAGTACAATGAGGTGGATGAGCATGTGTGGATCCACAAGAGCTGTAAGGTGTATGGAACAGCAACCATCCTTGGACCGACAATCATAGGTGCAGGCACAGAGGTTCGTCCGGGTGCGTTCATCAGAGGAAGCGTACTGGTCGGAGAGAATTGTGTGATAGGTAATTCAACAGAGCTCAAGAATGTCATCATATTCAACAACGTTCAGGTTCCTCATTACAACTATGTGGGAGATTCAGTCCTCGGCTTCAAGTCACATATGGGTGCCGGAAGCATCACGTCCAATGTGAAGTCTGACAAGACTCTGGTTCACGTTAAGGGAAATGTGGACGGACAGAGCTTTGACATTGCAACAGGACTTAAGAAGTTTGGTGCAATGCTCGGAGATAATGTTGAGGTTGGCTGCAACAGCGTCCTCAATCCTGGAACCGTAATAGGAAGATTCAGCAACATCTATCCTGTATCAAGAGTCAGGGGATATGTGCCGGGAGGCAGTATTTTCAAGGATAAGGATAACATAGTTGCAAAGCAGTAACGACCGTATAAACGGTGGGATAAATAAAGGACATATGACCGTATATAATACAAGATATATACGGTCATATGTCCTTTTGTTTTGGCAGAAAGCACCGTGACAGCTAGTTGATCACGGCATCCTTCAGGGCATTTCGTATGGAATCTATGATAAGTCTGGTAGTGTATGTGCTGTCTCCGGAAGGTGTTATATCGTCCACGGAAGATATGTAGTGAAGCTGAGTATTGATATCCTCGAGTGCCGTTTCAAGAAGTGGGTACATGGTGGTCACAGTCTCATCCACCTGTTTGAATGACACATCTGTGATGTAGTCCTCATCCACAGTGACCATGACGGACAGAGTGTTTTCTCCCAGAACAAGGGAAGATGAGTATGTCCCCGGTGTGTAATGTATCTCGTCGAGCTTAGGAGACGGATCAGTCTGGGCTGAGGTTGCGATGCTCCTGGCTGAACCACTGGTGTCATCCGAATCTTTGCCGCGGAACATGGTGATAAGTATAATGACAAATACGATCACAAGTGCCAGCAGTATGGCGGTGTATATGAGTTCTTTTGATTTTAATACGATAAGTTTAGTTGATGACATTATTTGCTCTCCCTGTTTTTTATATATTTTATTCACAAGAGAGCGATTTTATGAGAAAATTATTAGCAGATGAAAAAACAGCATAGATAACAGTATATAGAGGTGTAAGGAGAATACAGATGGCAATACAGTTTGTACTGGGACCCGCCGGTTCAGGAAAAACAGAATATGTGATAAAGAAGCTGATAGAGGAGTCGATGGCTCACGGAGACCTGAATTATTTGTACGTGGTTCCAGAGCAGTTCTCCATGGAGGCGCAGAGAGATATAGTGACCATGCATCCGAGGCATGGAACAATGAACATAGATGCCATAGGCTTCAACAGGCTTGCGTACCGGGTATTCGATGAGCTGTCAGTGAATCCGGGAAGGGTTCTGGAGGACTTTGGAAAGAGCATGCTCATCAAGAAGATACTTATGGAGTCACAGGACGAGCTCCTTGTGTATGGAAGCTATATCAACAAGATGGGGTTTATAGATGAGATGAAATCCATGATGTCTGAGCTGTTCCAGTATGCGGTTGACAGGGATTCGATCGACGCAGTCATGGACAAGCTGGATAAGGACAGTCTGGTATACAGAAAAATGCATGACATCAGGCTTATATATAAGAGATTTGAGGAGTACAACAGGGATGGCAGCTATATAGTTGCGGAGCAGCTCATTGAATTGCTGGCTGAATGCGTGGACAGGTCGGATATGCTGGCACACAGCCATCTGTATCTTGACGGATTCACAGGATTTACACCGGTACAGATGGATCTTATCAGGAAGCTTATGACACGCGTTGAGAGCATGACATTTGTATTTACGATAGATGCGTCCCAGATAGGCTTCACAAAGCCGAAGGAGTACGAGCTGTTCAGACTCACCAAGGAGACCGTGCAGGCGCTTGTGAGAATGGCGGGCGATGAGCATGTGGACATACTGGATAATGTCGTTATGTGTCAGGATCGCAGACCGTACAGATTCGAGAAAAGCAAGGAGCTTGCAGGACTTGAGGCCAATCTGTTCAGATATCCCCATGGCAGAGTCACAGGCGATGACGGAGACATACATGTGGTCGCTGTGGACAGGGCGGCAGACGAGGCTGAGTATATAGCGGGAAGAATACGAGAGCTTGTCAGGGACAAGGGATACCGTTATAAGGATATAGCCGTGGTTGCGGGTGATCTGCAGGATGTGGCAAGGTATTACCGTCAGGCGATGGAGGAATACGATATCCCTGTGTTCATAGATGCAAATATATCTCTTAAGGGAGATCCGTGCTCAGACACCATAAGGGCTTTCCTCGGTGTGATGACGGACAACTTCTCATTTGACAGCGTGTTCAGACTGTTAAAGTCAGGAATGACCGGTGTGGATCAGGACGACATTGAGAGGATGGAGAACTATGTGCTTCTCAGGAATCTCAGGGGTTACAGGAGCTGGACGAAGGAGATAACCGATGACAGGAATCTTGACTATGCGGCAGACATGGAGTCTATAAGAGCCCAGATCATGGAGCTTTTCCCGGACAAATGTATCGATGTGTGGAAGCCGGCAAGCCCTGGCTCCAAGAACACAGTGAGAACATATACGGAATCTCTTTACAGCTTCCTTGCGCAGCTTGATGTGTGCGGTAAGCTTGAGGCTCATAAGAAAGTGCTGTATGAGCAGGAGAGATGGGATGAGGGAGATGCATACGGAAGGATATTTGACAAGGTTGTTGCCCTGTTTGAGAAGATGGAGGCTATAATCGGCGATGAGAAGCTTACCGTAAAAGAATATGCGGGAATCCTGGATGCAGGCATAGCGGATATGGAGATCGGTATAGTGCCTCCGACTATAGACCGCGTGGTGGTCGGCGATATGACGAGATCAAGGCTCAACCATATAAAGGTGCTGTTCATGGCGGGAGTGAACGAAGGCATAATTCCGAAACCGGCCAAGAAGGGCAGGATACTCTCCGGTGCAGACCGCCAGAGTCTTGAGGACTACGGTATAGAGCTGGCTCCATCAGATAAGACAAATGCGTATATAGAACAGTTCTATATATACACCACGCTCACCAAGGCGTCGGATATGATCTATGTGCTGTGCCGAAAGATCGGAGAGGATCTCAAGTCCATGAAGCCGTCATACCTGATAGACAGGATAAAGAATATATTCCCGGATATACGGACGGAGGAGTATGATGTGGACGGTCAGATGCCGGAGACTGCGGCGGGAGCGCTCAGATACATCATCAGACATTCTGATGACGTTGAAGCCGGGGAGACGCTGGACGCTGTCAGAAAACTGCTTTCGAAGATGGGATATGACAGACAGCTCAGATCGATTAACTTCGGGCAGAATTATGTTAACTCGTCAAAAAATCTGTCTCCAGATACTGTACGCCTTATATATGGAGAGAATCTGGTGGAGAGTGTGTCCAAGCTTGAGCGGTATGCTGAGTGCCAGTTCAAGTATTTCCTGACATACGGACTTTCGCTCAGAGAGAGGGAGACATACAGGATAGGCGCTGCAAATGTTGGTAATATACTTCACAGCACCATGGAGAAGATATTCTCATTTGTCAGGATGTTCAGGGACAACGACTGGGTACATCTGGACGAGGCGGAGCTGGAACAGAAGGCGGTGGAATTTGCAAATGAATCTGCGGAGGATGAAGCCGGGCTGTACTTTGAGGATTCTTCAAGAGCGGCATACATGAAAAAGCTTCTGGCGGATGTTGCGTCGAGGACAGCCAGGACGCTCCGCACATTTATCAGATGTGGGGAGATGGATCCGGAGAATTTTGAGCGGCGGTTCAACACATCGGAAAATGCAGACAACATAGACAGATATATATTCAATCTTCCAAATGGACTCACGATGAGCCTTAAGGGAGTTATAGACAGAATAGATGAATTTACGGATGACAGGGATGCTTATTTCAAGATCATAGATTACAAGTCATCTGATAAGAAGCTGGATATAGACAAGGTGCTCGGAGGACTCCAGATGCAGCTCGTGACATACGGCGCCATAGCCTGCGAGCTTGAAAAGCGCAGGATGGCACAGCTTGGAAGACCTGGTGGTATACATGTGGGCGGACTTCTGTATTATACCTTTGACAATCCGGCATGTGACGTGACGGCAATGGGAGATAAGATCAGATACACCGATGACGGCATGGGATTTGCGGCCGATGACGAGGTGTTCGGGGGAGTGCTTGTGGACACCTTCGAGAAGAAGATACTTGAGGAGTCCAGATATTCAGGCCTGTACAATGGAGATAACAGGGCGCTGAAGGTCATGGACAACAGCTCAGCGACACTCAAGAACGGACAGAGACTTGAGGAGACTCTTATAACAGATCTCATGGAGGCGAACCGCAGGAACATAGAGAGGCTTGCCGGCAGTATAGCTGAGGGAAGCATCGAGATAAATCCGGTCAATGAGGGCAAGGCAAATGCGTGCAAATACTGTGATTTTAAGGGCATATGTGCATTTGACAGCAAGTATTCAGGCAATTCATACTCCAGGATCTATAGGGGCGAGGCGGAAAATTACAGCCGCAAAGCTGAGGATATAAAGAATATCAAGACTGAATACAAGAAGGTCAGGGGTGATATGGAGAAGGCCGTTAAGTCATGTGACAGCGCCCGGAAAAAGTATGAGGATGCAAAGAAGAAGGTAGATGACCGCGGCGATAAGGCAACACAGAAGATGAGGGATACTCTCGAGAGCACCGGCAGGAAGCTTGCGGAGGAGAGGGTGCATCTTGAGGAGCTGAGGGAACTGTCTGAACAGATAGTGAAGAGAGCTGCTGAGTTCGATATAGAGATAAGTGAGGAATGATGACATGGGAAAAGATATGAAGACTGACAATGGAATAAAGTGGACAGACCAGCAGGCGCATGTCATCGACACAAGGCATGGCAATCTTCTTGTATCTGCAGCAGCGGGGTCAGGTAAGACGGCGGTGCTCGTGGAGCGTATCATAGAGATGGTGGCCGGAAGAAATTCGCGTGGTGACAGAATAGAGGGAAGCGAGCCGGTATCTGTGGATGAGCTTCTTGTCGTTACATTTACAAATGCGGCAGCGGCCCAGATGAAGGAGAAGATAGGACAGGCACTGCAGAAAAAGATAGATGAGATGATGGCGAAGGGCGAATATGACGAGCATCTTATAAAGCAGATGACATTGATCAACCATGCTGACATCTGCACCATAGACAGCTTTTGCCTTAGGATAGTGAAGGAATACTTTGCGAGGGTGGAGCTCGACTGTGCATTTGGCATAGCGGACGACACGGAGATGAAGATCATAAAGCACGACGTGATGGATCAGGTCATGGAGATGTGCTATGAGGATGAATCGGTCGTGCCCGGTTTCGACAGGCTGATAATGACGTTTGCGAGAAATGAGAGTGACAGTGCCGTGCCGGATATCGTTGAGAGGATAATAAAGGTTATATCCAGCTATCCGGAGCCGAAGAAATGGCTTGCGCAGGCGGCGGATGCCATGAAATTTGCCGTGGATACATCATCCACTGAGGAGGAGAAGAGAAGAGAAGTCATGGGGCTTCCGATGGTCAGAACATTTGCGGACAGGGTGTACATGATGCTCAGAACTGCGGATGATATGGTCAGGGAGTGCCAGAAATATGCAACGGAGGCGTATGGCCTTGAGGCGTACGGACTCCGTGTGGATAAGGATGTTGAGCTGATAACACACATGCTCAGAAGCTGTGGCGGGGAAGACGACCTGCATGTTGACCTGTTTGAACTCAGAGATATATACAGATCGTCATTGAGACCGGAGGGACTCAAGATGGAGAAGGATGCCCAGGGCCGGAGTATATGCTATGCATTTGACAGATTTGTGAACCCGGGCGGTGGAGCTGACCCGGAGAAGAAGGAATTTGTCAAATCAAGGCGGGATGTGTATAAGTCGATCATAGACGACATAGTTTCGGTCGTCCTGGATGTGGATGACATTCTGAGGCAGGCAGCCATGACTGAGCCAGTGATATCATCACTTTTGAAGCTCACTGAGCTTTATATGGATGAGCTGATGAAGGTCAAGATGGACAAGAATATGTTCGAGTTCCACGACATAGAGGAGTTCGCATTCAGGATACTTTGCGATGGAATAGAGGATGACAGGGCTGTCCCTTCAGAGATTGGAAAGGAAGTCTCAAGGCGGTACAGGGAGATACTTATAGATGAGTATCAGGACAGTAACTTTCTGCAGGAATACATTCTGGCAAGTGTGTCGGGACACGGTGAGGATATCCACAACACATTCATGGTCGGTGATGTTAAGCAGAGCATATACAGATTCAGAATGGCGAGACCGGATCTGTTCATAGAGAAGTATGACAGCTACCGCAGGCTGGGTGATGCTGACATAGCGGACCCGGACATAGATGGCAACAGCATACTGCTGACCAGAAACTTCCGAAGTGAGATAAATGTGTTAAAGACGGTGAACTCAATATTTGCCCAGCTCATGAGGCGAGAGATAGGAGACATAGAGTACGATGAGGGCGCAAAGCTCAATTCCAGATTTGCCATAAGTGACGGAGAAGGGATGGCGGAGCCGGATGACGTGGATCATGGCCCTGTATCAGAGTTCATACTCATAGACAACAATATGAGAGAAGCGGATGTATCTGAGGAGTATGGCAATCCTGAGGTTGAGGCGAATTATATCGCCGGTAAGATACGTGATATTGTGGACGGAAGTGAACCTCTGTATGTTGGAAGTGGTGCTGACAGGAGACCTGTCAGATATAAGGATATCGTCATACTGCTTAGAAGTGTGTCCACAGCATCCACCATATTTGACAGGGTATTTCAGGAGAAGGGCATACCTCTGTATATTGAGAGTGAGAGTGGCTACTTTGATGCTGCTGAGATACGGACACTGGTCAGCATGCTCTCCATAGTTGATAACAGCTACGTGGATTACGACCTGGCTGCTGTCTTAAGGTCGCCACTGGTAGGCCTTGATGAGGAGGAGCTTGCGGTTATAGTGGGTGAATACCGCAGCAGATACGAGAAGAACGGCACGGACTGGAACGCCAGACTTTATGACAAGGTCATAGATTATATGGACACCCATGTGGGCGAGAAAAAACACGCTGTGGACAGACTGTGGGAATTCCTCCGCATGCTTGACTATCTCAAGAAGAATAAAAATTATATGTCCATAAGCGACATAATAAGATACGTGCTGGACACCACCGGATTTTACTGGTTTGTCGGTGCCAGACCGATGGGAAGAAGACGCCAGGCGAATATCGACATGCTCATCAAGAAGGCGGATGATTTCGAGGAGAACAGCAAGGGCGTGTTCAACTTCATCCGATATGTTGATGAGCTCAAGACAAATGATCTGGATTTTGCAGAGGCTGATGTGGTCAGTGAGAATGAGGACGTCGTCCGAGTCATGACCATGCACAAGAGCAAGGGACTGGAGTTCCCTGTTGTATTTGTGTCTGGGCTCGGCAAGGAGTTTAATCTGATGGACACCAGATCAAATGTGCTTGTCCACCAGGATCATTATCTGGCGTGCGACCAGGTCGACCTCAGAACAAGAGCAAGAAGAATGACATTTTTCAAGCGGATAATGAGTAAGAATATCGTTGCGGAGACCTATGCCGAGGAGATGAGAGTCCTGTATGTGGCGTTAACCAGGGCAAAGGAAAAGTTGTACATGACCGGGTGCGTGAAGGATGCAGACAAATTCAAGGCAGCCTGTGATATGTATATAATCGGAGACAGGATGAATTATGCATCTATCATGAAAGCAAATGGCTATGCCGCCTGGATATATACCGCGCTCAGGTATGTGGGAGAGTGCGATCATGTGAAGAGCATCGAGGTGGAGGCCGACAGCTTTATGTCTCCTGAGACTGATCAGGATGAAGCAGAAAATATGACAGTGGAAGCCTCTGAAGTGAAGCTCGACAAAGAACTGTATGACCATGTGAAGAACGGACTGGAATTCAGGTATGGCTACAGACATTCGGGGCTTAAGAGCAAGATGTCCATAACCGAGATAAAAAGACTTCAGGCGCACGGTGAGGATGCCATTACACCGGATATCCTAACCAGCAGGGAGTACAGTGCCAGAAGTGAGGTCCCAATCCCAGCATTCATGAGTGAGGAGAGGATAGTCCATGGAAATGAGATAGGAAACATTTATCACAAGATCATGGAGCTTGCAGACTTCTCAGGGAAAACTGTTGCGGATGCGGAGAAGGATGTCGACAGAGTGTTTGAGCTTGGGTTATTTGATGAGCTGTACAGAGAGCGGATAAGACCAAAGAAGATATATAAGATGATACACAGTGAGATAGGACAGCGCATGGCGGCTGCGGGCAAGTCGGACAGACTGTACCGTGAGAGACAGTTCTACATGATGATGGAGCCCGGAGAAATAATGAGCTCACTTAAGGACTGCGGAGACGAGACGATAGTTGTACAGGGAATCATAGATGCCTACTTCGAGGAAGATGGCGGCATAGTTCTTCTGGATTACAAGACAGACAGCGTGAAGGATGCGTCGGAGCTGGTTAAGAGATACCATGTCCAGCTCGACAAATACGCCGATGTGCTTGAACAGCTCACCGGCATGAAGGTTAAGGAGAAGGTCATATATTCATTCTGTCTTGATACAACGGTAAACTTGTAAACCGTACGCTGAATTGATATAATAAGACCGGGTATGCAAAAACGATATAGTGATGAAAGGACATGCGCATGATAATAGCAGAGAATCTTAAGAAGGTGTATGGCGGAGACATTGTATCAGTTGATGATCTCAGTTTCCATATACACAAGGGTGAGATTGTAGGATTTGTTGGACAGAATGGTGCGGGTAAGACAACTACCATCAAGATGCTGACAGGTATACTTATGCCGACGGAGGGCAGAGTAAAGATAAATGGTTTCGACATGAGAGAAAAGCCGATGGAGGCCAAGCAGTCCATGGGTTATATAGCCGACAATCCTGATATATTTCTCAGACTTACGGGACTTGAGTATGTCAATTTCATCGCTGATATATATGGAGTATCGACCACCGAGAGAAAGCAGAGGATAGAGCAGATGGCTGAACGCTTTGGTATGGAGGACAGCCTGAACAGACAGATGGTCAGCTATTCCCACGGTATGCGCCAGAAGATGATGGTCATAGCTGCGCTTGTGCACAATCCACCTGTATGGATACTCGACGAGCCTATGACGGGACTTGATCCGAATGCGGCATATGAGCTCAAGAAGATGATGCGTGAACATGCCGACGCAGGAAACTGTGTATTCTTTTCAACACATGTTCTCGAGGTTGCAGAGAAGCTCTGCGACAAGATAATCATGATAAGAAAGGGAAAGGATATATACCAGGGAACTCTGGATGAGCTTGAGACACAGCACAGGAACAAATCTCTTGAAGAGATATTTGTGGAGATGACGCATGAAGAATTTTAGGATATTGCTCAGTATGATAAGCAGGAATAATGATATGGAGATGCCGGAGCACGGGGACAAGGCAAAGGCATATAAGGTCATGGGAATCATCGCCATGTGCTGTATCATGATCCCGTGCTGTATCGTTGTGGGATTTATAGTTTACATAATGACTGCCGCACTCATGGAGGCGGGAGGCTGTACAGAGGGACTCAACCTCGTTATCCAGCTCATGTCGGTGTTCGGCGTTATATTCAGTATAATGGTCTTATTCAATCTGCTTTATTTTTCATCTGATCTTGATCATTTACTGCCGCTGCCTGTGAAACCGGCAGAGCTTGTGGCCGCCAAGTTTACACACGCATATTTTGCCGAGAGCGTCATGGAGTTTATGGTTCTCTTCTGTGGATTTATCGGTTACTTTGTAGCCGCAGAGATAAAGCCGGTATCCGTGATAACCTCATTACTTGGAGTATTTTTACTTCCGGTTCTGCCGCTGGTGTACTGTGGTATATTTGCACTGATAGTCATGGCGTTTTTCAGCAAACTCAAACTGCTCAGAAATGTGGACTTCATGGTGGGACTTGCGGTTGTAGTGTTTGCAGGCCTTTTCATATGGTCATTTGCACAGATGGACTCTGTGAATATAAATAATTACATAGACAGCCTTAAAAATGGTGACAATATATTCATAAAGGTAATGAACAATATATTTTTCACGGTTCCGCTGTTCCTGAAGGCATTGGGCAGTAACAACATCGTGTATATGTTGCTCTTTGTGCTTGTGAACGCTGGCTGTGTGGCACTTCTGTTTTTCCTTGGAAATCTGCTGTACCTCAGGGGCGTATACCTTGTGTCATCCACCGGAAGGTCAGGACGCCGCCAGAAGGAAGTTGTCGGGCTGCAGGACTTTGCCATAAAGACACCGTTCAGATCATATATGGCAAAGGAGATAAAGACACTGGTGAGGACTCCGGCATACAGGAAGTATTGCGTTGTGGTCAACCTGATATGGCCGATACTCGTTGTGGCATTGTTCAATATACCTGCAACTGCGGATTCGATCAGGGCATTCAGAGACACATTTGGAAGAGGGCTTTTCCTGGCTGACATGGTCATGCTGGTTGCGGTCATCGCCCTGGCATTCTTTGCAACAGCGATGAACAGTATCGCATCCACGGCGTTCACCAGAGAGGGAAGCCATATATCATTTATAAAGCACATCCCGATGACATATGATCTCCAGATCCGCGCAAAGGTCTGGGTTAGCATGCTGTTCAGCGGAGTGACGATCGCGGTTACCACGGTTATCCTCTGTATATATATGGAGTGTAGTGTTATAGACAGTGTGTATTATGTTGTGCTGGGAATCCTCGGCTCGGGCATTTGCACATACACAGGTGTGCTTCTCGATTCAACACATCCGAAGCTTGACTGGGAGGATGAATACGGTGCGCTCAGAGGCAATCTGAATGCGTTCTTTAATATGGCTATTGCAATTGTTATAGCAATTGTTTTGTGTGTGGCAGGATATCTTGTTTTCAAGTTTACAATGATCCCGTCATATGCAGTATATATTATTTTCTTTATAATAATGGGAGCTATACTCGTTATCCTGCGCAGTATTACTATGCGCAGGAGTGCGTGGAATATAGACACTGATGTGTACAGTTATTAACAGGAGGCAATGAAAATGGCACAGAAAAATGCGTGGAACAAATACAAGAAGGATGAGATAAAGGAGCTGGAGAGCCTGTGTAAGGACTACAGGGAATTCCTTGACAATGGCAAGACAGAGAGAGAATGCGTTAAAGAGATCGTCAGACAGGCAGAGGATCACGGCTACAGAGATCTGAAGAAGATCATTAAGAACAAGGAGAGCCTTGCAGCTGGAGATAAAGTGTATGCCGTGTGGATGAACAAGACGGTCGCCATGTTCAATATAGGAAAGAAGAAGCTTGAGAAGGGCATGAACATACTCGGTGCACACATTGATTCCCCTCGAATGGATGTGAAGCAGAATCCGCTTTATGAGAAGGGCGGATTTGCATATCTCGACACTCACTATTACGGCGGAATCAAGAAGTATCAGTGGGTAACACTCCCACTTGCCATACACGGTGTTGTTGCAAAGACAAATGGTGACGTTATGACAGTGAACATAGGAGAGGACAAGAATGATCCGGTATTCTGTGTTACAGATCTTCTCATACATCTCTCTCAGGAGCAGCTCAAGAAGAGAGCGGATTCAGTGATAGAGGGAGAGCAGCTTGACATACTGTTTGCAAGCAGACCGCTTGAGGGCAAGGAGAAGGAGGCTGTAAAGGAAGCTGTACTTGCGCTCCTTGAGAAGAAGTACGATATGAAGGAGGAGGATTTCCTATCAGCAGAGCTCGAGATCGTTCCTGCAGGAAAGGCAAGGAACTGCGGTATAGACGAGAGTATGATCATGGCATATGGCCAGGACGACAGAGTGTGTGCATACACATCCCTTGTCGCCATGCTTGAGGCTGACGATCCGGAGAAGACGACCTGCTGTCTGCTCACTGACAAGGAGGAGATAGGAAGTGTTGGAGCAACAGGAATGCAGTCACACTTCTTTGAGAATACTGTAGCTGAGATCATGAACGCCATGGGTGGCTTCTCAGAGATCTCACTCAGAAGATGTCTTGCATCGTCAAGGATGCTGTCATCGGATGTATCTGCGGGCTTTGATCCTACATTTGAGTCAGCATTTGACAAGAAGAATGCGGCTATCTTCGGTGAGGGAATGGTATTTAACAAGTTCACAGGATCAAGAGGAAAGTCAGGATCAAATGACGCAAATGCAGAATACATGGCGGCTATAAGAAAGATCATGGATGATGCGGAGATCACATACCAGACAGCCGAGCTCGGCAAGGTAGATGTCGGTGGCGGCGGAACCATCGCATATATACTTTCACTGTATGGTATGGAGGTAATAGACTGTGGCGTGGCTGTACTCAACATGCATGCACCATGGGAAGTGACATCCAAGGCAGATATATATGAGACCAAGAAAGGATATGTTGCATTCCTCAAAGAGGCGTAGGAGCGGACATATCTTCGGAGGAAAAAATGAGAGATCATCAAAAGAAACTTATCATATACGTGATAATACTTGCCGTGGCGACAGTGATGTGGCCACGGCTTAGTGTGTTTGCAGATGAGGATTTTACATCAAATTATAACCAGAGGACATTCTCCGATACCGATGGGTTTGACAGTGGAGAGGCAAATTGTGTGTGTCAGTCTGTGAGTGGATACATATGGATAGGTACGGACAACGGACTTTACAGGTATGACGGAAGTGAATTTACACTGTTCTCACTGGACGGTGACGAGGATGCCACGAAATATTCGATCAACTGCATTTATCTCACAAGTGATGAGAAGCTGTATGTTGGAACGGACAACTATGGACTCTACATGTATGATAACGGAACCTTTCAGAGAGTTTCCGAGATGTACAATCTGGGTGTGTCGACCATCAACGCCATGTACGAGGACGATAACAAGAATCTGTGGATAGCGGCCTCGTCGGGAATATTTCGTCTGTCATCTGACGGTGCGGAAGCTCTGGCTGATGATGTCGTGTCAGGACTCAGCGTGGGAAATATATCAGGACATGGGGACTATGTGTATGCAATAGCCAATAATGATATTTTGATAACCGTTGATCCTGAAAGACATGTCTCCATAACCAACAAGTCAGAGTACAGGGTCGACGATATAAACTCACTGTATGTTGACGAGAATGGCAACAGATATTATGGATCCGCCGGATACAGCATTCTTAAGATAGGAACAGACGGCAAGAATGAGATCATCAACACGGGCAACCTTCACGGAATCAACAAGATATATTCGGATGGCGACAACATCTGGGCGCTTGCCGATGACGGTGTTGGATATATCTCATCAAAGGGTAATGTGACAGCCATCGGGGGACTGAGCTTTAACGAGTCGATGAGCGATATGATCATAGACTTTGAGGGCAATTACTGGTTTACGTCATACAGAAAAGGTATTCTTCAGTTGGAGAGGAGCAAGTTCCAGAATGTCACCATGAAGTACGGCATAGACAGCTCCATCGTGAACTGTGTGACGAGCTACAATGGCAACACGTTTATAGGAACTGATGAAGGTCTGTATATCGTAGATTCAAATGGCAAGCTTGTGATGAGTGCGGACAATGAGCTCGTATCAAAGCTCAGCGGTATAAGTATACGAGATCTGTATGTGGATTCGGACGATCATCTGTGGATAGCTACATATAAGATATATGGTGTAATAAAGGTGAGCCGAAACTGGCAGTACAAGAGCTACAGCCGTGGAGAGTCATCACTCATAAGCAATGCCGTGAACTGTATAACTGAGATAAAGCCGGGAACGGTGGCGGTTGGAACAGAGAACGGTATATCTGTGATAGAGGGCGATGATGTCGTAAAGAGCATATCGAGACTGGATGGACTTGATAACCCTGACATAATCAGCCTGTACGCAGACGAGACCGGCGAGCTGTATGCCGGTTCCAACGGCGCTGGCGTGTTTATAGTTGACACGGATTATACTGTCGGCAAGATGAAGCTGGATGATACCCAGAAGATGAGCGTTGTGTCAAGTATGGTCCGCGGAAGCAGCGGTTTGTGGATAGGAACGGACAATGGTCTGTATTATCAGGAGGGAACCGTCAGACAGGTCACCACCGTGGATAACACCAACGGTATATACGATCTCATAATGGACGATCAGGGATACCTGTGGATGTTTGGTTCCAGAGGTTTATACAGATATTATGAGAAGGATATACTGAGCAATGCCTCACCTGAATATATAAGCTTTACGAAGAACGACGGAATAATATCCAACATAACAGAGAAATCAACCAACTATGTGTCAAAGACAGGCGTTGTGTATGTGTGCTGCGATGAAGGGCTGTGCAGGATAAATCTCAATTCAGAGTATGTGAACGAGGTAGCTCCTAGGGTTCGTATTGCCTCCATAGAGGTGGATGGAACTGAGCATCAGTTCTCAGATCTGGACGGACAGATAGATGTGCCGAAGAACACCAACAGAATAACTATCAAGTTCTCAGTCCTTAGTTATGTAAACCGTGCTGACATATCAGTGGAGTATTACCTTGAGGGCTTTGAGAGCGAGAAGAGAACGCTCACGGGAACTGACAAGATGGAGGTCGAGTACACCAATCTTGAGGGAGGTACTTACCGTTTTATGTTAACTGCAAAAAATGCGGACGGCGTGGAGTGTGAACAGCCGCTTACATTTGTCATAGACAAGGAACTTGGTTTTTTCGAGACGAATCTGGCAAAGATGCTCCTTGTGATATTTATAGTTCTTCTTATCTTAGTGGGAATAGCTGTTGCGAGAAGTATCTTCAAGCTTCTCAGAAGACAGAACGAGCAGGTGGAAGAGCTCAGCAAGAAGAGTGAGGAGGCGGAGAAGTCCAATCAGGCAAAGAATGATTATGTAAACTATCTTAATCATGAGATAAGGACTCCACTCAATAACATAATCGCCATCTCAGAGCTTGCCATGAGAAACTGTCAGGATACCCAGAGTGATGAGTATGCACAGTACGGTGCCATGTATGCTGCGGGAAGAGAGATACTCGATATGTCCGATGGAATATCGAAGCTTTCAAACCTCAAGGACGACATCATAGAGCCGGAGTACAAGCAGTATTTTGCCTCGGATCTCATAGATGAGCTCTCCGACGAATTCAAGTCCATGGTGAACAGTGATCTCATCGATCTCAAGGTCAGCATTGAGGACAAGATACCGAACGGACTCATAGGAGATATGACGGCGGTGAGAGAGATTCTTGAGAACATATTTGCATGGTCCGCAAATACTACAAAAGAGGGCTATATAAGCATAGATATTGACTGGCGTATAGCCAGAAGAGCTGACGAGGATGTAGATGAGGCGGAGGCCGAGGATTACACAGTCAGTGAATTCTCGGAGCTCATAGAGGAACCGGAGACTGAGATATCCCGAATATTTGACAGGGATCACGATGAGATATATCTGGACTTCAAGATATCGGATACAGGACTTGGAGTTAAGGAAGAGAGACTTGGAACATTGTTTGAGCTGGATGATTCCTATGAGAGATCAGATATAGGAATGTTCAGAGTCAGTCTTGGCCTTGCCATAGCCAAGGAGCTTGTGCGTATGCTGGATGGAAGCATCAGCGCAGAGAGCATATATGGCGCAGGAACGACCATACGCTTCAGCATCAAGCAGTCAGTGTTTGATTATAGTTATGTCAACTACAATGAGAGAAAGCGCAAGGAGATGGCGAGAAGAAATGCCAATTCACATCTGTGGCTGCCGGATGCCCGCATACTTATAGTGGACGACTCAGAGCTTGCATTACAGGTGGAGAAGACCATATTTGATACATATGGTCTGGCGTGCGACACAGCCACATCGGGATTTGATGCACTTGATAAGGTCATGGTGGAGAATTACGATATGGTATTTATCGACACCGTTATGCCTGTCATGGATGGACTGGATACCGTCAGGGAGATGAGAAATCTTGACGGTGAGGAGTACAAGAAGATGCCTATCATTGCGCTGTCCGCCAATACGGTCGAGACATCCAGAGAGGAGATACTCACATCGGGCTTCAACGATGTCATAGTTAAGCCGATAGAGCTCGATCAGGCAGAATCCATGCTGAGGACTTATATATCGGAGGACAAGATAAAGGAGAGAGACACAGAGCTTTCCCAGTCCGATGATGACATCAACTATATGGAGGATGCAGTCCTGCTTGGAAGATTTGTGTCCGTGGAAGATTCCGTCAAAGCCATGGGTGGAAGCTTCAGAACCTTTAACACATTTGTCAGAAATTACAGGGATGAGTACCGGGAAGAGGTACAGCAGCTCAGAAAATATATAGACGACGATGTGAGAAAGTACAAAAATATAATCCATGACATCAAGAGCAGCAGTGCAAATATCGGGGCTTACGGAATCGAGCGCAAGGCGGCCAACCTGGAGTCTGCGATAAATATCGGAAACCAGCAGTATGCCCGCGATAATACCCGCGATTTTATAGCTATGATGAACGACTTCTTCAAGCAGATAGACAAGTATATGTCAAAGATAAATCATGTGGAGGAGCCTGCTGAGAAGGAAGTCCGGGATGGAATAAACAAGAGCAAGCTCAAGGAGCTCAGGGCATTCTTGAGAGCGGGGGACCGCGAACCTGTGGAGGACCTTATACGTGATATTGACAGGTACTCCTACGGAGATATAGACACAGAGTTCTTCACTGCACTTAAGGAGTATGTGGGAACCGGAGATTACCAGACCTCCAGTGAGATGATAGACCAGTATCTCAACAGTATCTAACATTATATAAAGTGCGCAGGCAAAATAAGCCTGCGCTGCAATATAAATAAACAAGAAAAGAGGAAATGAAAAATGAGAGTAGCAATTATCATGGGATCAACAAGTGATCTGCCAAAGGTTGAGCCGGCAGTATCAATTCTTAAGAATTACGGTGTGGAGGTCGATGTGAGATGCCTTTCAGCACACAGAGCACACGCAGGACTTTCAGAATTCATCGAGGAAGCTAACAATAACGGAACAGAGGTCATAATCGCAGCTGCAGGAATGGCGGCAGCACTCCCTGGAGTTGTGGCATCACAGACAGTTCTCCCTGTTATTGGAGTACCTCTCTCAGGCGCAACTCTTGATGGAATGGATGCACTTCTTTCTATCGTTCAGATGCCTTCAGGAATCCCTGTTGCAACAGTTGCGATAAACGGAAGCAAGAATGCTGCATATCTTGCCCTTCAGATAATCGGTGTCAACAACGAGACAGTCAGATTAAAGCTTCAGGATGAGCGTAGAGACATGGAAAAGGCTGCCATGAAAGCTAACGAAGAAGTAATAGAAAAGTTTAAGTACTAACTTTACAATTAAAAAGTGGAATGTTAGTATGTTGGATGGATGGTATTCGAAAGAAGCTGTACCTGAATCATGCTTCCACAGGAAGCGCATACACGGATACTGACAACAGATTTAAGCAGGTGATTGTATGAGGATTGGATTTATTGGAGCTGGAAAAGTCGGATTCACATTTGGCAGGTATATCGCAGAGAAGAGAGAGCTTGTCAGAGAGAAAACGGATGGAGCATTGTGCCTGGAGGTTGGTGGATATTTTAGCGCCAGCAGACAGAGTGCGGAGCTTGCAGCAGAGTTTACCGAGACCTGTGTGTACGACAGCCTGGAGCAGCTGTGTGAGTATAGTGAAATTATTTTTCTCACCGTTCCTGACGGACAGATAGGAGAGGTGTGGAAGAGTATAAAGGATCTTGACATTCGTGGCAGGATCATTTGTCACGCCAGTGGGGCGATGACATCAGATATTTTCTCAGGTATAACAGAGGCGGGAGCCTTTGGTTATTCGATTCATCCTATGTATGCAATAAGTTCAAAGTACGAATCCTATAAAGAACTGGACAATTCATTTTTTACAGTTGAGGGAGATGACAGACATGTCGATAAGGTATGTTCTGTCATAAGAGCCCTCGGCAATAGCTGTGTGCGCATTGATGGTACCGACAAGGTGAAGTATCACGGCGCTGCGGTGTTTGCAAGCAATCTGGTAACAGGGCTGCTGGCGGTTTCACAGGAGCTTCTGACACAGTGCGGCTTCTCGGCGGAGGAGGCACAGAGGGCTATAGTGCCTTTGTTCCTCGGCAATGCGAAAGCTGCGGCTGACAGGGGAACGGTTGACAGCCTGACAGGGCCTGTTGAGAGATGCGATACAGAAACTGTGAGAAAGCATCTGAATGCATTGAGCGGAGATGAACGGAGCGCATATGCTGCGGTGTCCAGATGCCTTGTGCCGGTGGCAGAGAGAAAGCACCCGGACAGAGATTATAGCGGTTTGATACGTCTACTGAACGGAATAGGAGAATTTAATTATGAAGAACACGACGGCAACACTCAGGCAGATGAAGGGAACGGACAAGAAGATATCCATGATCACAGCGTATGATTACACCATGGCGAAGATCGTGGATGAGTCAGGAGTCAACACTATTCTTGTTGGAGATTCCCTGGGCAACACTATCCTCGGATATGAGGACACGATCTCTGTAACTGTTGATGATATGATACATCACAGTGCAGCGGTGGCAAGGGGCGCAAAGAATGCTCTTGTTATCACAGATATGCCATTTATGTCCTATCAGACAAGCGTGTATGACGCGGTTGTCAATGCCGGAAGGATTATGAAGGAAGGACGTGCCGGAGCGGTGAAGCTTGAGGGCGGTCAGGACATGTGTCCGCAGATAAGCGCCATAGTCAAGGCGAGCATACCTGTATGTGCACATCTTGGACTCACACCACAGTCTATCAACGCATTTGGCGGATTCAAGGTGCAGGGCAAGACAGAGGCTGCAGCCAAGAAGCTCATAGAGGATGCAAAGGCTGTTGAGGAGGCAGGCGCATTCATGCTCGTAATGGAGTGCGTACCGGAGAAGCTTGCGAAGATAGTCACAGAGACAGTAAGCATCCCTACCATAGGAATAGGCGCAGGCCGTTACTGCGATGGACAGGTGCTTGTAAATCAGGATATGTTTGGCATGTATTCAGACTTTGTTCCAAAGTTCGTAAAGCAGTTTGCAAATGTGGGCGATGTTATGAGAGGTGCGGTTAAGGCTTATATCGATGAGATAAATGCCGGAACATTCCCGGGCCCTGAGCACACATACAAGATAGACGATGAAGTAATAGAGAAGTTATACTAAAGGAGAAAACGATCATGGTAATTTTAAAGAAGATAGATGAGGTAAGAGCGCAGGTTAAAGAGTGGAAGAAGCAGGGACTTACAGTTGGTCTTGTTCCTACAATGGGTTATCTTCACGAGGGACATCAGAGTCTTATCAAGAAGTCAGTGGAGCAGAACGACAGAACAGTTGTAAGCGTATTTGTAAATCCTATACAGTTTGGACCAAACGAGGATCTTGAGAGCTATCCAAGAGATCTTGAGGCTGATGCAAAGCTCTGTGAGAGCACAGGTGCAGACATCATATTCAATCCGGAGCCTGAGGAGATGTACGCAGACGGCTTCGTGTCATTCATCAACATGACAGGACTTCCAAATGCACTCTGCGGACTTACACGTCCAATACATTTCAAGGGTGTATGTACAGTTGTAGGAAAGCTCTTCAATATAGTTACACCTGACAGAGCATACTTTGGACAGAAGGATGCCCAGCAGCTTGCCATCATCATGAGAATGGTCAAGGATCTGAACTTTGATATAGAGATAGTCGGCTGTCCGATCATAAGAGAGGCGGACGGACTGGCAAAGAGCTCAAGAAACATCTACCTCACACCAGAGGAGAGAAAGGCTGCAGTAGTTCTCAGCAAGGCCGTAAAGCTTGGTCAGGACATGATAGCTGACGGAGAGAGAGACGCAGCGAAGATCGTTGGTGAGATGAAGAAGCTCATCTCTGCTGAACCGCTTGCAACTATCGACTATGTAGAGATGGTCAACATGGATACCATGCAGTCCATAGAGAAGGCAGAAGGACATGTACTCTGTGCAATGGCAGTCAAGTTCGGCAAGGCGAGACTGATTGACAACTTTATAGCTGAGTTATAGAATACAGCCTTTGAAGAAAGGATAAAATACACAGTATGTTAAAAGGAAAGACAGTAGTTCTCGGAGTCACAGGAAGCATTGCGGCATATAAGATAGCCAATCTGGCAAGTATGCTGGTGAAAAAGCATGCGGATGTGCATGTCATCATGACGGAGAACGCAACAAACTTTATCAATCCGATCACATTTGAGACGCTCACAGGCAACAAATGCCTGGTCGATACATTTGACAGGAATTTCCAGTTCAACGTGGAGCACGTAGCACTGGCAAAGAGGGCGGATGTGTTCATGGTGGCACCTGCGTCGGCCAATATAATCGGCAAGATAGCGGGGGGAATAGCAGACGATATGCTCAGCACAACGATCATGCCGGCAAAATGTCCTAAGATCATAGCACCGGCCATGAATACTGGAATGATAGAGAATCCTATAGTACAGGACAATATAAAGAAGCTTGAGTCATATGGATATGAGATAGTGGAATCCGCAACTGGATACCTTGCATGTGGAGACACAGGCAAGGGCAAGCTCCCTGATGCGGAGGTTCTTCAGGATTATATCCTTAAGGCCATAGCGAAAGAAAAGGATATGGCCGGGGTGAGACTTCTGGTTACGGCAGGCCCTACCCGTGAGGCCATAGACCCGGTCAGATATATAACGAATCACTCCACAGGCAAGATGGGATATGCCATTGCCAGACAGGCCATGCTCAGAGGGGCGGACGTCACCCTGGTCACAGGCAAGGTGGAGATAGAACCGCCGAGATTTGTCAATGTGGTTGACATAACATCGGCTCAGGATATGTACGAGGCTGTCATGGACAGAAGTACAGAGCAGGACGTGATCATCAAGGCTGCTGCGGTGGCTGATTACAGGCCTGCAGAGGTGGCAGAACACAAGATCAAGAAGGCTGATGGAGACATGAGCATCAAGCTTTCGAGAACGAAGGATATTCTGCTTGCACTTGGAAATCAGAGAATTGAAAAGGGGATACAGGATCAGATCATCTGCGGATTCTCCATGGAGACGAGGGATCTCATAGAGAATTCAAGGAAGAAGATAGATTCAAAGCATATAGATCTTATTGCGGCAAATAATTTAAAGGTCGCAGGGGCGGGATTTGGTGTTGATACCAATGTTCTCACTCTCATTACAAGGGACAGTATCAGTGAACTTCCGATGATGTCAAAGGAAGAGTGTGCAGACATGCTTCTTGACAGAATAATGGAGATGCGTAAAGCTGCAGACCTGTCCTGACAGGAGTAATATTTTGAAGCAGATAGATAGAAAAAAACTCAGGGCTGTGTGCTCTGTGTTGTTTGTGCTTTATATAATCTGTATCGTTTACTTTCTTATTTTCAGCGATATGTTTGGCAGAGGGGGATATGATGAACGCAGATACAATCTTCACCCTCTGCAGGAAATACAGCGATTTATCACATACGGTGATCAGATGTCGCCAATGAGTGTATTTCTGAATCTCTATGGCAATATAATCGCATTTATACCGTTTGGTATGCTGCTCAGATGGGCGAGAAATAAGAACACGACATTTGTACAGGCTCTGCTGTACTCTCTGGGATTTACACTTGCCATAGAGACGGTGCAGTACATAACCAAACTGGGTGTGTTCGACATCGATGACATCATCATGAATACGCTTGGTGGAGTCATAGGATATTGTATATATTACGTTACAGCAAAACTTATCAGGAGATATCATGCAAAGAAGTAAGGAATTCAAAGTTTCGACACCGGGTCTGCCGACGGACACCATAATTGGATACTTTCTGGGCGGATTTGGCGGAGTGTTTGTGGTCATATCCATCATAAAATCCATACTTACCCAGGGAAAGGTACAGAGGGTGTACGGAGTCCTCATGGTCAGCGCGATGCTGATGGCATTTACAGGCCTGGTATTCTCGGCCATAGGCTACAGGGCGGACAACGGAGGTATAACAAACAAGAAGATGGCGATCATACTTAATGTTATAGTTCTTGGAGCGTCTGTTATATTTTTATTGATGGGATTATAGAAAGGGCATGCGATGAATTATTATAAGAATCTTACAGAAGAATATGATGATATAGAAGAGCGCTATGAGCTTATCATGGAACGTGTGAGACAGATAATCCATGAATCACTGGTAAAGGAGCCGTACAGAGATTATTTCAGTCATGTTGCCGGATTTATAGCTAGAATAGGAGATGTTCTGGAACTGGTAAAAAATGACGCACTGCCAGACAGGAGCCTTGATCAGCTTCAGGCGATGAACCATGGGCTGTACAATGACATACTGGGAGACAACTACAATAGAAGCTATGCAAATTACAGATATATCATGGGTGAGTTTTCAAAGGATTACACCCGTGACAAAGAGGAGATAAAGCGCATCGCCCAGCTTCTGGGGTTTGTGTACAACGAGATAAGAGGAATGACAGTGTACGCATTTGAGGGCAGAGTGGTTGACATAACTTTGTTTGCGGAGCTGTTTGTCCAGATATATTTCATGTTTCAGGATGATTTTTCCGTGAAGGATCTGGAATCCGCTGTGTATTATTTTGAGAACGATTATGCCGAGTTCTGGATCACGTACAGGATAAGAGAACAGCTTGACCCTGATCTCACATTTGCGACGGATATCATTATGAACAGCGATTTGGGCGATGTCACGTATCTGTACAGATATGGAGAGTATGTTGGAAAAAATGAGATCGACACGGCGATTTTCATGAGTACCCTGCCGGATTCAGAGATAGAGGCCATGGCAAGAACATTCACCGAGGGCTACAGACTGGGATTCGAGGCTGCCGGAATAGATCTCTCGAAGAAGAAAACTGTAAATATCCGATATTTCCTTGGACAGGAGAGGATGATAAGAGCCGCGATACTGCAGTTTGAGCAGATGGGTCTGAGGCCGATATGCTACCGATATGCGGCAAACAGGATCAACAGGAGACTTATACACAGGATAGGTTATTCGTCAAGCGTTCCTAACAGACAGCTCGAGTACGATCACAGGATGGATGAGGCACTCTTCATGGACAAGAAGCTCATGGAGAGAAAGCTGGAGGTGCTCAGACAGGCATACAAGAATATGGCCTATGAGGCTTCAGTATATGCGGGCCCTGCGGTGGTCGAGGTGTTCGGCGAGAACCCATTTGAGCCGGAGAACAGTGAACTGAATCCTGTGCTCGACAAGAAACAGCAGGAGGCTGCGATCTCATACCGCACAATGAGTTCACAGATCGTAAATGAATATATAGCCCAGGATCAGTGCAGCTTCACTATAATAGCATACCCTGTGCCGGAGATCGGAGATAGATACAGAGATATATTCAGGGATACTGTCAGGATCAACACACTGGACAATGATCTGTTCAGGGCGATCCATCAGAGTATGATAGATGAGCTTGATAAGGCTGAACACGTGAGGGTTGTCGGTCAGGGAGCAAATGTGACTGATATGACCGTTATGATGCACGAGATGACAGATCCATCGAAGGAGACCAACTTTGAGAACTGCGTAGCCGATGTGAATATACCTGTTGGAGAGGTGTTCACTTCACCGAAGCTCACCGGAACCCACGGAATATTAAACGTAAGTGAAGTATTCCTGGACGGCCTGAAATATGTGAATCTAAAGCTTACATTTGAGGATGGAAAAATAGCGGACTATACATGTGACAACTATCCGGATACGGAGAAGAACAAGGCGTATATAAAGGAGAATCTTCTGGGCGGAAGGGATACACTTCCTATAGGAGAGTTTGCAATAGGAACAAATACGACAGCATACGTCATGGCAAACAAATATGACATAGTGTATAAACTGCCTATCCTCATAGTTGAGAAGATGGGACCGCATTTTGCTGTGGGAGATACATGCTATAGCTGGAGTGAGGAAAATGTGCTCCACAATCCTGATGGCAAGGAGATCGTGGCAAAGGACAATGAGTGTTCTATTCTGAGAAAAACAGATGTGTCAAAGGCGTATTTCAACTGCCATACAGACATAACAATACCTTACGATGAGATAGGAGGAATATATTCCGTTCATCCGGATGGAACTGAAGTTCCGATCATCGAGAAGGGCAGATTTGTCCTGCCGGGAACAGAGAAGCTCAATGAAGCGCTGGATCAGGCAAAGTAGACCTATAGGACAAAAAGAGACAGATATCTATTTCAGTCGAAATAAATATCTGTCTCTCTTTATGTATATATCTTTGTTCTGATACTGAAGATTACTTCAGTATGGACATTCTCTTGTATCTCTTGTTTGAGTAAAGTGCCGTGTCTGCCTGTGAGAGTAGATCCTCGATGGTCTGTTCTCCATCGCAGACAAATTCAGTAACACCAACGCTCATCTCTATGAAGTATGGCTTGCCACAGGTTGCGTTCAGCTCGGCTGAGAAATCCTTGATCTTGCGCTGCACTTCGGTGACGTAATCGGAGTCGTCTATAAATGCAAAGCATACGAACTCATCGCCGCCTATTCTACCGATGACATCATGTGGACCAAAACTCTGGGACAGGATGTTCGCGATGTTCTTGAGGGCGAAGTCACCGTCCTTGTGTCCAAATTTGTCATTTACAACTTTCAGTGAATCCATATCAGCGAAGAGAAGTATGGCCTTCATTCCACAGTTTGACGGAATGTTGATATAGTATTCAACCCGCTCCATAAATCCACGTCTGTTATATATACCCGTCAGCTCATCTGATGTCGACAGGTGGTTCAGAAGCTCGTTCTTCTCGTGGATCTCGTTCAGAGACATCCTGAGCTGTTCCTGCGTGATGTTCTGCTCACGGAGCAGCGACATATATTTCAGTGCTGCACCGAGCTGCAGGCTGGTGGAATATATGGAACTGAAGTGAGCCACATCTGTGTTGCATATGAACACTCCGTGTTGATCCTCGTTTGTAAATATAGGAACTATGACGGATGTAAAACGCTTGTCATAGTATGTATATTCGTTGTCAAAAATCTCTATAGAAGGAACCCTTCTAGACTCTCCGAAAAGCACCTGACAATTGTTCGGGTTGAAGAAAGCCTGAAGGAAGACTGACTTTGGAACGATCCAGCTTCCCGTGTCTGTGATGCGCACAGGATCGTCGTAGGTGTAGATGTAAGCTCCTTCGTAATTCAGCCCCTGAAGCTTGTGGAGGATGGATGTGTATGTCTTGCCAAGATCCTCGCCGTATGTCAGGGTGTCACGGGTTATGTATATTGATGACCAGCCCATCATCTTGTTCTCGTATATCGTGTTGTAAAGCTGATTCGAGATGAAGAGTGATATGGTGTTGGTTATGGTCGTGTTAAGTCTGTTGAACTGGAGACTCTTGGCTGCAGACAATTTACAGCTTGAGAAGATGGAAGCCAGTTCACGGAACATGTATGCTGTTTTCTGGACAGAATAAAAATCGGTCAGGTCAGATTCGAGAATACATTTGAGTTCATCGATGATCTTGTTCTGTGGGTACTCCGTATCTATGTCGCTCTTGATCACGGATACTATATCAATGAGTATCCTGTTGTAGGCGGACATGACCTTGGATGCGTAGAATGAATCTGCAATCTCACCGAAGAGACGGCCATCGAGAATATCGATGATGTCTGGTATATCCAGATCCAGCAAATGTCTGCCATCCTTCATCAGGTCACTCTCTGTGCACAGATGACAGCAGCAGGACACTCTGTTTATAAGTCGGGAATCCAAAGCCTCGGATTTCATGTTGCCGGTCTGGGCAAGTCTCACCGCCGCATACACTGCACGGAAACCGAGCTCACAGGAATTGATATTGACTGTTGTGAGTGGTGGATCCATGTTGACTGAAGATGGTGAATCGTCAAAACCGATGACCGACATGGTTTCTCCTATGCGTATTCCTCTGGCCTTGAGCTCTGCGTAACCGCCTATTGCCATGTGATCATTTGCAAATACGATGGCATCGGCATCCGGGTTGACATCCAGAAGCTGTGCAGTCTCCTCCTGACAGTATTCTGCGAAGTCGCCGTGTATTATCATGCGGTCCTCAACGCTGAGTCCGTTCTCAGAGAGAACCTCTCTGTATATCTTGAGTCTGAGATTGCTGTCGGTGTTGTCATCCTTGCCGGCAACAAAGCATATATGCTTTCTCTTGTGTTCTTTTATGAGATGTTCTATGGCATCCCTCATTCCTCTTGAATTGTCTGTTCTGATGCATGGATATCCCGGAAGCTTCTCCTCCAGTGTGAGGATAGGTATTCCATCAAAATGGGAAAGGAAAGAATTCATGTCCTTCTCCGATAACAGAGATGATATAGCTCCGACGGAGATGATAAGTGCGTCCAGACACTCAGGATGTGCATAGTAGAAAATCGAATTATACTGGTAATCATACAGTTGATTGGCAGGATCATAAAAGGAGGCATTCAGAAACATGCCCGGAAATACGATGAGATTGCAGTCAAGTTCCTTTGCTGCGTATTCAGCTCCTTTGCAAACCTCTGTTGCGTAATCGTTATCAATATGACATGTAAAAATACCGATGTTCAATCTGTTGTTGGTCATGCGGGTGCTCCTTTAGTAACTGCTTTTGCTGTAGTATAATCGACTGTTATATATTGCGGATAGATATAATCACAATATATTGTGATTATATCACACGTTCACCACATTATCAATTTGTAATCATCTCAATCTTTACAAAGTATTCGATATAATCTATAATTTATTGGAATATTTGAAAAGGTGCCGGTGCGCCTTGTACAAAACAGATAACAGGAGGATAAGAAATTGGATTACAAGAATGCCGGAGTAGATATTGAAGCTGGATACAAGTCTGTGGAGCTTATGAAGAAGCATATCAAGACAACCATGAGACCCGAGGTACTTGGCGGAATTGGTGGATTCGCAGGAGCTTTCAGTCTCGCTAAGATCAAGGATATGGAAGAGCCTATACTTCTGTCAGGAACAGATGGATGCGGAACAAAGGTTCAGCTCGCTTATATTATGGATAAGCATGACACCATCGGAATCGACGCAGTGGCAATGTGTGTGAATGATATCGCATGCTCTGGTGGAGAGCCACTTTTCTTCCTTGACTATATAGCATGTGGCAAGAACTATCCTGAGAAGATTGCAACTATAGTAAGCGGCGTTGCAGAGGGATGCAACCAGTCAGGAGCTGCCCTCGTAGGTGGTGAGACAGCAGAACATCCGGGACTTATGCCTGAGGATGAGTACGACCTTGCAGGATTTGCAGTAGGTGTTGTTGAGAAGAAGGATCTTATTACAGGAGAGAGCATTAAGCCTGGAGATACACTTATAGGTATCGCTTCAAGTGGAGTGCACAGCAACGGTTTCTCACTTGTAAGAAAGGTTTTCGAGATGACAAAGGAATCTCTTGATGCATATTACGACGAGCTTGGCAAGACACTCGGTGAGGCACTTATTGAGCCTACAAGAATCTATGTAAAGGCTCTCAAGTCAGTGAAGGATGCAGGCATTACGATCAAGGGATGCAGTCACATCACAGGTGGTGGATTCTATGAGAATATCCCAAGAATGCTTCCAGACGGAGTTCGTGCTCAGGTTAAGAAGGATTCATATGAGGTACCGGCTATATTCAAGCTTCTCGCAAAGAAAGGCGATATAGATGAGCATATGATGTACAACACATACAACATGGGAGTTGGTATGTGTCTTGCTATAGACCCTGCAGACGCAGATAAGACTATTGCAGCTATAGAAGCTGCCGGCGACAAGGCATTTGTTCTCGGTACAGTTGTAGCTGGTGAAAAGGGAGTAGACTTATGCTAAAGGTTGCAGTTCTGGTATCAGGCGGCGGAACCAATCTTCAGGCCATCATAGATGCCATAGATAATAAAGTCATAACAGATACGGAGATAGTTGCGGTCATAAGCAACAATAAGAATGCATTTGCTCTTGAGAGGGCGAAGAAGGTGGGAATAGCAGCGGAGGTCGTAAGCCCTAAGGATTACGCGGACAGAGCTCGATTCAACGAAGCACTTCTCGCAAAGCTTCAGGAGACCGGAGCGGATCTTATAGTTCTCGCAGGATATCTTGTGGTCATACCTGAGATAGTGATAGATGCATATCCGAATAAGATAGTCAACATACACCCATCACTCATACCGGCATTCTGCGGAACAGGCTACTATGGACTTAAAGTTCATGAGGCAGCCCTTGCAAGAGGTGTCAAGGTAGTGGGAGCTACGGTCCATTTTGTAGATAAAGGCACTGACACAGGTCCGATCATCATGCAGAAGGCAGTTGCAGTACAGAATGGTGATACACCGAAAGCTCTGCAGCAGCGTGTGATGGAACAGGCTGAGTGGAAGCTTCTGCCTGCGGTTATAGACAAGATCGCCCATGGCAAAGTACATGTTGAAGATGGAATTGCAGTTGTAGAAGATTAGGAGGAATATCCATGAAAGTATTGGTAGTAGGAAGCGGCGGAAGAGAGCATGCTATAGTTACAAGTATTTCAAAGAGTGATAAAGTATCCAAGATATATTGTGCACCTGGCAACGCAGGTATCGCAGCACTTGCAGAGTGCGTTGATATAGGTGTGATGGATTTTGACAAGCTGGTTGCATTTGCAAAGGATAAGGCAGTCGATCTGGTTGTTGTTGCACCGGATGATCCGCTTGTTGCAGGTGCGGTCGATGCATTTGAGGCAGCCGGTATCAGAGCATTCGGACCTCGTGCAAATGCAGCGATCATAGAGGGATCAAAGGCATTCTCAAAGGATCTCATGAAGAAGTACGGTATACCTACAGCAGCTTATGAGAATTTTACAGATGCAGATTCAGCACTCAAGTACCTTGAGACAGCTACATTCCCTATAGTTTTAAAGGCCGACGGACTTGCACTTGGAAAGGGAGTTCTCATTTGTAACGACCTTGAGGAGGCAAAGGCAGGCGTCAAGGAGATCATGCTTGACAAGCATTTTGGTTCTGCCGGCAACACTATGGTTATAGAGGAGTTCATGACAGGACGTGAGGTATCAGTCCTTTGTTTCTGTGATGGAACAACGATCAAGCCTATGACTTCAGCACAGGATCACAAGAGAGCAAAGGATGGAGATCAGGGACTCAACACAGGCGGAATGGGAACATTCTCCCCAAGTCCTTTCTATACAAAAGAGATAGACGAGTATTGCATGGAGAACATCTACAAGCCAACCATGGCTGCCATGAAGGCAGAGGGCAGAGAGTTCAAGGGCGTTCTGTTCTGCGGACTCATGATGACACCAAATGGTGTTAAGGTTCTCGAGTACAATGCAAGATTTGGCGATCCTGAGGCTCAGGTAGTTCTTCCTCGTATGAAGAATGATATTATCGATGTCATGGAGGCATGTATCGACGGAACACTTGATAAAGTTGATCTTCAGTTTGAGGACAATGCGGCAGTGTGCGTAGTTCTTGCATCAGACGGATACCCTGTATCATATGAGAAGGGCTATCCTATACATGGACTTGAGAAGTTTGACGGCAAGGATGACTACTTTGTATTCCATGCCGGCACAAAGTTTGACGGTGATCAGATCGTGACAAATGGCGGTCGTGTACTCGGTGTTACAGCAAAGGGCAAGGATCTTTTCGAGGCTCGTGCGAATGCATATGCTGCGACAGAGTGGATCACATTTGACAACAAGTACATGAGACATGATATAGGTAAGGCTATAGACGAGCAGTAATCTATAGATATATATTTACGGAAGAGGTTTTGAGAGAATTTGTCTCAAAACCTCTTTTGTATTCCTGTAATATATATGTTATAATGAAGCACGCTGATGCGTGCGTAGGTCATCGCGCTTACGCACGACGACATATGCTATAATGAAGCGCATAAAATCCTAGATTATTTAGATTTGAGGTGGACTGAATGAAATTACCGTACAGCAAAGAATCTGACATAGTTATAAAAGAGGCAAACAGGGTGGCGAGGAAGCTTGGACAGAATTTTGTCGGAAGCGAGCATTTTATCGTTGCACTGGCATCTGTAGCAGATACAACAGCGTACAGTATTCTGAACGAGAATGGTCTGGATATAGTTAAGATCATAGATGCGTTGAAGTATACATTGGAACCCGGTGGAGTAGTCACAGGGGAGAGAGACAAATATACGATGAGCGCAAGAAGGATTCTCGATGACTCACAGTATGAGGCGAGAAGACTCAATTCCCAGGAGGTGGGAACAGAGCATATCCTTCTGGCACTTATAAAGGAGACAGACTGTGTAGCTGTAAAGCTTATGGCATCAGAGAATGTAAATATTCAGAAGGTGTACACAGACATACTTCTGGCCTGTGGAAGCGATGCGAATACGGCAAAGAGAGAATATGCAGCACTGAAAAAGTCGAGAAATAAGAGCAAGACATCCACACCTACACTGGATCAGTATTCCAGAGATCTGACACAGGAAGCACGGATGGGCAATATGGATCCGGTCATCGGACGTACAAAAGAGATAGAGAGAGTCATGCAGATACTCAGCAGACGAATGAAGAACAATCCATGTATGGTCGGAGAGCCGGGTGTTGGAAAGACTGCTGTTGTGGAGGGCATAGCATATCTCATAGCCCACGATGAAGTGCCGGATACTGTAAAGGGTAAAAGGCTCCTTTCGCTTGACCTTTCAAGCATGGTTGCCGGTTCCAAGTACAGAGGAGAGTTTGAGGACAGGATAAAGAAGGTCATCGGAGAGGTTGTATCGGATGGCAATATCATATTGTTTGTGGATGAACTTCACACACTCATAGGGGCAGGCGGTGCCGAGGGTGCAATAGATGCGTCCAATATACTGAAGCCGTCCCTGTCACGCGGCGAGATCCAGATGATAGGAGCTACGACTCTGAACGAATATCGGAAGTATATAGAGAAGGATGCGGCCCTTGAGAGAAGATTCCAGCCGGTGTACGTGGATGAGCCTACAAGGGATGAGGCAGTGGAGATACTCAAGGGACTCAGACCATGCTATGAGCAGCATCACAATGTCGATATAAGCGATGATGCGGTTGAAGCTGCGGTGGATCTGTCCATCAGATATATAACAGACAGATTCCTGCCGGACAAAGCCATAGATCTTATGGATGAGGCATGCTCCAGAAAGAGGCTCGGATTCTCATCGGACAGACATAATTATGAGAAGAAAAAGGCTGTGGAGGCTGAGCTTACAACGCTCAACGACGATCTGGAGAAGGCACTCATGGCTGGCAATATAGAGGCGGCGGCAGAGGTGAGCGCGAGACAGAAGGAGCTTGCAAAGAAGAATGCAAGAAAGCAGTCTTCCAGCCAGAGAAATATCACAGTTCAGGAGAACGATATTGCGGATGTTGTGTCCGTGTGGACCAAGATCCCTGTGAGCAAGCTCACGGAGAAGGAGTCAAAGAAGCTTGAACGCCTTGAGAGTGAACTTCACAAGAGGGTAGTTGGCCAGGAGGAGGCTGTTACAGCCGTATCACGTGCTATCAAGAGAAGCAGAGTCGGACTTAAGGATCCGAAGAGACCGATGGGATCATTTCTGTTCCTCGGACCTACAGGTGTCGGTAAGACAGAGCTTTCCAAGGCTCTTGCAGATATAGTATTTGGAAGTGAGGATGCCCTGATAAGAGTTGACATGTCGGAGTACATGGAGAAGCACAGCGTGTCCAAGATGATAGGTTCACCTCCGGGTTATGTAGGCTTTGAGGAGGGCGGACAGCTCAGTGAGAAGGTCAGGACCAATCCGTATTCTGTTGTGCTGTTTGACGAGATAGAGAAGGCTCACAGCGATGTGTTCAACATTCTCCTTCAGGTACTTGATGACGGACACATAACGGATTCCCAGGGAAGAAAGGTGGATTTCAAGAACACCATCATAATCATGACCTCCAATACAGGGGCACAGGGTATAGTTGACCCTAAGCAGCTTGGATTTGTCACGGTAAGCGATGAGACAAAGGAACATGAGAAGATGAAGAGCAATGTAATGGATGAGCTCAAGAGAACCTTCAAGCCGGAGTTCCTGAACAGAATAGACGACATAATCGTGTTCCATGCCCTGAGCGAGGCAAATGTAAAGGATATAACCGGACTTATGTTAAAGGAACTTAAGAACCGTGTCCAGACACAGATGGATATTGAGCTTAAGTTCACCGACCATGCAAAGAAATATATCTTTGGAAAAGGCTATGACAAGAAGTACGGAGCAAGACCACTCAAAAGGGCTATCCAGACATATGTGGAGGATGTGCTTGCGGAGGCGATTCTTAGAGGTGATGTCAAAAAAGGTGATACAGTCACAGTGTCAACGAAGAAAAAGAAGGAAGCCGACGGAAAAACCACTGAGAAAATATCACTTACAGCGAAACAAAAGACAGAGGAATGATGTCGGATTAGATATTTGTGATGTGAGCATGATATACAGTAGTGCCAAGTGCGGAAAATTAAGCAGTAGAAATTAATATGAAATATTGGTGAAAATGCATAATTTTGTAGAAAAAAAGGATGCATTACTGTATAATGAAAATCACTAACGGATAGTATACAGAGATTATTGATATATATCAGGATATTATTGCGATAGAGTTCAGATCATACAACAACAACAGGAGGATAAGATCAATGTCAGTAGTAAATGAATTGATAAATGCACAGGGGGAGTCGTTGGAATTCGGTAATTATGAGCTTGGAGCAAAGACCAAGAAGGACGGTTTTGAGTTCCAGGGAGATATCTACAAGATAAAGACTTTCAACGAGATCACAAAGCTTGAGAAGAACGGAATGTTCGTATATGAGTCAGTACCGGGAACAGCAGTACATGGTTTCAAGGCTGATGAGAACGATGTTACATTTGTAGTTGAGGGACCAGAGAATGCGTCCATCACACTTGAGCTTGAGCCTGAGACGGAGTACAAGGTTCACGTAGACGATGTATATGTCGGCAAGAACAAGACCAACCTCGGTGGCAAGATGAGCATAAGCGTAGATCTTGAAGAGGGCAGACCAGTCAAGGTTGATGTTAAGAGAGCATTTGACTAATATAGCATACACAGGAGATATTTATGGCAAAAGGAAAACAGGTGTTTTTTTGCCAGGAATGTGGATTCGAATCGACAAAATGGATGGGGCAGTGCCCCGGCTGTAAAGCGTGGAATTCATTTTGCGAGGAGAAAGTGACAGTAGGCGCCAAGAGCCAGTCCGGTAGAAGGGCTGTCGTGGCGCCTACAAGCATTTTGGAGGTGGAGACCACCGACGAGACGCGTTTTACCACAGGAATAGGCGAATTAAACAGAGTATTAGGCGGCGGGATAGTGAGCGGATCCCTTGTGCTGGTGGGAGGAGATCCGGGTATAGGTAAATCCACCATATTGCTGCAGATGTGCAGGAATATGTCAGAGATGGGACAGAAGATACTTTATGTGTCAGGTGAGGAGTCCCTTTCACAGATAAAGATGAGGGCAGAGCGTATCGGAAATTTTACAAAGGATATGCTGCTTCTCTGTGTCAACAATCTCGAGGATGTGGAGGAGTATGTCAAGAAGGACACTCCAAAGGTCATTGTTATAGATTCCATACAGACCATAGTTACGGATGACGTGGAGTCTGCACCGGGAAGTGTATCCCAGGTAAAGGAAGTTACAGCCAGACTCATGAGGATGGCGAAGCAGACAGGGATCGCCATATTCATAGTAGGACATGTTACCAAAGAGGGAACCGTGGCAGGCCCAAGAACCCTTGAACATATGGTAGATACAGTTCTCTATTTCGAGGGCGAGCGTAATGCCGGGTTTAGAGTCCTTCGTGCAGTAAAGAACAGATTTGGCTCTACAAATGAGATCGGTGTATTTGAGATGAAGGGAACCGGACTTGCAGAGGTGAAGAATCCGTCACAGCTTATGCTGGATGGAAGACCTGATGACACATCCGGGTCTGTAGTAGTATGTACAATGGAAGGAACAAGACCGATATTGCTTGAGATCCAGGCTCTGGTGTGCCAGTCAAGCTTCAATCTGCCAAGAAGAACAAGTGTGGGACTCGACTACAACAGGGTAAATCTCTTGCTTGCTGTTCTTGAGAAGAGAGGCGGCATAGTTATGGCGGGCTGTGATGCATATGTGAATATAGCCGGAGGTATGCGCCTTGATGATCCGTCGGCAGATCTGGGAATAGTATTTGCTCTTGTATCAAGCTTCAAGAACCGTGCCATACCTTCTGATATGGTCATGTTTGGAGAGATGGGACTTTCAGGCGAAGTGCGTGGAGTGTCAGGTGCTGAGCAGAGAGTACGCGAGGCCGCAAAGATGGGATTTAAGACCTGTATCATACCGAGATCCAATCTGGACAATGTGAAGAAGATGAAAGACCTTGGAGACATGAAGGTGGTAGGTGTCGCAAATATACAGCAGGCACTGGAGTATATATAGAAGAAAATATTCAATCATATAAAGCACGATAATAGCGGTGAGCATGGCCACAGTATCATTTGGTATTGTGGCCAAAATTATTTCGTGTAAAATTCAATAAAAGTGCTTGACTTTGCCAAATGATGGTGGTATTTTATAAAAGCTGTCGCGTGAGACGGTGTCAAAAACATCTATAAAGCATCAGATTTTGAGATTTATTCGTTATATAATCACCCGGTTATGATACGAAATCAGTTCATAAGAGCTGACGAAATGACTTGAAAAAAGATGAAAAAAGTTGTTGACATTGAGAAATGAATGTGATAGTATTTAGAAGTTGTCGCTGAGAGGCGAGAACATAAAGAACCTTGAAAAATTAACAACATGACAACCCTGAAATTCCAAACAAGAATTTCAAGAACGTCGGATCAGAGATGATATCAAAGATCTAACAAACCAATAACAGTAAAGATGGTTAGGAAAAAATACAAGCTAGTATGATTTCTGACATAGGATTTACAAACTTTTTAATGAGAGTTTGATCCTGGCTCAGGATGAACGCTGGCGGCGTGCTTAACACATGCAAGTCGAACGATTGAAGCTGGAGCTTGCTCCGGCCGATTTAGTGGCGGACGGGTGAGTAACGCGTGGGTAACCTGCCTCATACAGGGGGATAGCAGTTGGAAACGACTGGTAAAACCGCATAAGCGCACGGTGTCGCATGACACAGTGTGAAAACACTCCGGTGGTATGAGATGGACCCGCGTCTGATTAGCTAGTTGGTGAGGTAACGGCCCACCAAGGCGACGATCAGTAGCCGGCCTGAGAGGGTGAACGGCCACATTGGGACTGAGACACGGCCCAAACTCCTACGGGAGGCAGCAGTGGGG